>Ga0123519_10003812_pt1 | contig 24784 bp, 17 predicted proteins | sample YelNatPaOPRAMG02_FD_87396 | JGI IMG/M metagenome (GOLD analysis project Ga0123519, IMG submission 87396) | Hot spring microbial communities from Yellowstone National Park - Yellowstone National Park OP-RAMG-02 (version 2) | ecosystem: Environmental > Aquatic > Thermal springs > Hot (42-90C) ...
AATTCAAGACGCCGAGCTTGATGGAGTGCGCTGTTCGAATGCCTCAGGGTGGCTTTGCCAGCGATCAGGTCCGGGTGCCAGGCGCTGGCGCTCCAGGCGCTGCCAAGGGTGTTGGGCGCTGTTGACCGTGCCCCACTTGTTGGCGGTAGCATGCCCGGTGCAAGCGATATCCTCGTTGTTGCTCTTGTTGTCGAAGTGTCACCGATCCGTTCTTGAGTGTCACCGTACGAGGGACGCTCCCGGCGTGCCGCTTGTTCGAGCTCGGCTCCAAATAGGCGGTACAAGACGCGCTCGAAGGCGCGAAGCTCAGCATGCGTCGACAAGAGTACCACGAACGAGAAGCGCAAGCGCGCGAGCTTATCACCAGTCGTGACGGGCTCCGACCAAACCGGCTGAAGGATTCGCGCTAGCAGCAGCACCACTCCATCGTGACGTCCCGAGTACCGCAGAGGTGCCTCCGGCAGACTCACGGAGCCCACGGAGAAACCGTCGGCAGTTGTCTGCCACGACGACATCGACCTGTCCGCTCGCATCGTGGTGTTCACAGCACCTGCTGCCGGAGCATCGCGCTGTCGCGCTTCCTCGACCTGACTCAGTGAGCTGTCTGCCGGAAGCGCTGCGGTGCTAGCGAGCAGCTGCGGTTCGCCTCCGAATGCGAGGCATGCTCGAAACGCTTTGTCGACGAGACCGATGGCGCCGCTGAGGCGTTGCTCTGCCTGCAGCGCCAGCTCCAGGCACCAGGAACAGGCTTGTGCTGCACCGTAGCGTCGGAAAAAATCCAAAACCTCCGCATCTTGTGGACTCGCCCCCAGCAGCGTACGTAGCGTATCTAAGGGTCGTACTGGACACAGCAGGACCAGTGAGGCTTGCGTCAAACAGAGCCAACCACGGGAAACATCCTCACGGGTCAGCAGACCTGCAGGTTCGCGCTCATCCAAGTGTCCACCAGCCGATACGCCTAGATCCCCAAAGAGGGGCGCTTCAGCCAACGCGTACGCTTTGCCGCTTATCTGCAGACTGCTGACGCTCTCAAAGATGCGACTTTGGGAAACGGCGGCAGCGGAAGCTATCCCACTACCCCTACGCTCTGCGGATGGAGCTGTTGCCGTGCGACTCACGAAAAGACTGCCCTCGGGATCCTGACGAGGAAGGAACTCCAGAGGTGGCGGCTCGGCGCCAACCGCTAGCAGCTGGTCCTGATCGTCAGCAGCCAGGAACTGCCCCTTGCACCAGAACGCCAGGTATATCGAGGCGCTTAGGTTTGATACGATTGGACTCCTGTAGCCAATAACGCGCAAGCACGCAGGATGCTCGCCCCCGACTCGACCTAGCAGGGACGGCGCGCTCGCTCCAGCGGCCTTCGTATCATTCGTCCAGCGAGTAGAAGGCCTGCGGACCGATGCCTCACCGGCAGTCGTGCAAAGCAGCCGCTCTCCCGCAGTGGAAACGACGAGCAGATGAACGCGACGTGAGTATCGAAGAGGAACGGCGTGCAGGCTCAGTGCTCGCGCTTGTGTGCTTACCATTCGTCTCTGAAGTTCACTTGCCGCGTCGAGCGAGCCAAGCAGCCGTAATACTCCCGCATCAAACCAGGAGCGCTTGCTGGATACCAATTCCGTGTCGCACTCGGAACAAGTGCGCTCCAGCCGGTACGCACTGACTATTCCGCGCTGCGACAGCGTATACAGAAGCCCCCGAGAATCATCTACCACCAGGTCAATGAGCGGGTCATCTGCATGGAATAGGCGGCGCAGGAAAGCTGGTACGAGCGCGGCAGCGGCAGCACCAGCAAATCCTCGGGAGCGATTCACTCGCCGTGCTTTGGGTACGTTTCCGAACCAGGACTGTGGCTCGTAGACGAGCTCGTGAAGACTTCCATCGCGTCCGGCCATAAATATGCGCCCAGTGTGGTGACTGACCTCGATCTTCAGCATAACGACCCCATCGGTGGGCACCGACAGGCCCGTCGGGACCAGCGTCACCGAGTCCGATCCCCGGGAGCCTCTGGAGCGCGCTCGACTGTTTGGCGAGCGCACAATACCCAACAAAACGACCTGCAGTGCCGTTGCTATCACCAAAAGGTACTCGATTTCATCAATAAACACACCGGGTCGCGGTGTTGCTAGCGCGACGCAGCTAATAACTTGGTCCAGTTCCTCGTACACGGCAAAGTCGCTGCCTTCGACATAGTCCCACAAGAACAAACGATGATCAATGGAGATCCACGCTCTTCCTATCTGGGGCAAGAGGCCCATAAACGACTTGCTCTCCAGGTATTGGTACTGCGCCAGGAGCGCTGCTGGAAGCGGTACCGTGCGCTTGGCCAAAAACTGAGACTGTGACGGCGGGTAACGGATGTAGTCCGGTTCTGCAGTTTCCCATGATCGCCGCACGGATAGCCACTGCTCATCCAAGTCGATCGCGAGTTCCAGGTCGGCAGCAGCTGCCTCGAGAGCGGCCAGGTTGTGCCCTTTGGCAGTGCGGCTTATGGACGCGTCCGCTGTCGACGGTTTGGATTCGAGTGCGCTCAGACCACTTTGAGTGCGCAGGTCGAATCGACTCTCACTCGAATCCATTAGGGTGCCGATCCTCTTGGTCTTTGGAGCTTGCGCGTGCCGTCAGGGTGCAGGTCGCCGCTCGCGAGTTGCGTTCCGGTACGCAGCGCAGCGTCGCTCACTGCCAGGGACGAGTGCAAGTGAGACGCCTCGAGGGAACGTCGCGAACGCCCGAGTCGGTACGCTGTGACGGTTCCTATTGAAAGATGCGAGACCGCTGCGATTGATGAGCACGCACAAGCGAAGCAGCCAAGAGAAGAGCGCTGTAACGCGGGTCGGAAGACGTCTCTTGAAACACGACATCGCCCTGGGGCCGCTGAGCGCTCGACGCGTTTCAGACGAACATCGGGCGATGAACTGGTCGCTCGATACCTGCTGGGGGATGTATTTTTCTCGAACTGTTCTTTTTAAATATATCGTGTCGATCGTAGACGAGCGGTAATAAGGGCTTACGGGTTCGTAAGTGGTTTTAGGATTGTGGGTCGTGTTGCACAAGTGGCTGCTTCGACGCTTTGCTGCTCGATTTCGTTAAGGGAATCAAGATGATTCGCGATGCTTTTGTAAACCAGGTTCCTAGAATACTCGATTGCTCGATGCAATTCGTATGTTCAAGTCTCCACTCTTGTCCTTTGCTTACATTTCGCATGATGAAATCACGCTTTTTTCAAGTTTTCCTATTTCTTTTTTCGAAGCAACTGGAGAGCGCAGCAATACTTGCCAATGGATTGACGAGGAAAACAAGTCGACGTTGTCAACGAACGACTTGTTCACGAGCTCGTGTCCAGAGTCTGCAGAACGATTCACGTCCCATAATCGGTTCGGTTCGAAATACGCACCTTAGGTTCTTTGTGGCCGTCTGGGAAGCGGCATTCGACACCAGCTTGGTATATCTGTTCAGAGACACTCCATGCGGTTCCCGCCTCTTCTTTTCACATGGAAAAGGGTATTGGACACGGACTCCAGTCACTTCAGCGATCGCTTTCCGCGGAGCGCATGTCTCTGCTTTCAAGGAAGCGAGCTTGGACAGATCGAAATTTCTCGGCCTGTTCTCTAGTCTTCAGTTCTGCTTTTATTTGTTTCATCCTGGAAAGCATTGCGTCGCACAGATCCTCCACCGAAAGCAAGCGTATGTGCTTGCAGATGCAGCATACTCGCCAGGTGTATCGCCACAAAGACGCCCGTACCCTTGGGTACCGCACTGGGCACGTAAACGATGGATAGGTACGTCTGGACCTGTCAAGGACGTGTACCGAGCGACGGCGCTAGCCCTCTGGTGCCACACGGCATCTCCTGAAACAGAAGGCACAGTGAACTTGCGGGAACACCTGACCACATGGAAGCGTTGCTGCTACGAAAGCCGCACCGAGGCCAGATACGAACACAATGAGAATGGCGCGCGAGTCGTCATTGCAACGACCGTCGGTGCATGAAATGCGTCGACAACAACCGGGAGCAGCGATATCGAGGCTTGAATACGGCCATCAGCATCCTTCAACTACGAAAAACGGATCTGGAAGCAGAGGTGAGACGGTGTTAATGACATCGGGAGATCAGAAAGGAGCAGAGAAAGCAGTCGCGGAAAAAGTCCACAAGAACTAGTGCTGACGCTCTGGTTACCAGACGCATCCCACTTTATGCTTGCATGGGTGCAATTACTTACAGGTTTTACGGTAGACTCGCTGGACAGAGCGTTGCTGGATCGAGCGAGTACGCATCGCTACGTGGAAACCCCCAGACTGCTTTTGATGAAATGTTCAGAATTTGGTCAGGGAAATGAAGTCTTCTCTCCAAATAGAGGCAGTGTTTGCGCTTTTGTTACCTTGCAACGAGCCGCGTCTTTGCTATGTTGTGAGAAAACAGCCAAGAATGCTATGGTCCAAGACACGACGCATGCGACAGTTCTGGGTTCCACGGAGCTCGGCCCGTGAAACACGATGAAATGGACCTCAAGCTTCGACGTATACCCCGCAGTCTTTACCTGAACCAAAGTGTGTTTCAGGAACGCCATCATTCACTGCGAATAGCCTGAAGGCAGCGCTCATGGTTTCTCGTCTTCCTCAAGTGAGAAACAGGGTGAAGAAAGCGACACCCATGGACCGTACGCCAGAATCCGTTCCCTTGCGCTGCTCTCTCTCTCTCGCGCGCCCTGCTGGTGAAGGTGTGCGCAAAGCCTCAGCCGAGTTCCGCAAAACTTTGGTAGCTGACGGGGAACCGCGTTCTTTGGCCCTGCATACCGAGAGCGGATCTACAGCGTAACGCCACGGGAGCGTCACAAGCACCCGTCGCACTGCACTTGATCGGATGCTGAAGCACCGGTGTGATGACCACCACCAGCAGTCTCACGGGATGCAGTGCTTGAATGACTCATGATTTCCCCAGTAAGCGACTATTCGCAGTGCCCATACGCTCCCGTCTCTCAAGTCGTGATCCAAAAAAGCGTCGCACCGCAGCGTGCTCGCAGACGCTCGGAAACGCCAGTGATGACACCACGTTTCTGAGACAGGTTTGCAGCACCCGGCCCTGTTGCCAACGATAAAACCGCAAGCCTCTGTTGAGGCTGCACGACCTGACGCGAATGCGCCTGGAGCAGCGCAGGAACACGCCACGAATGTGCTTGTCCCGGGCATCCTCCAGTCCAGTAATCCTGCGTCTCCTGCATGGATCCGAGGAATTCCATCAATAGGTCGATGCGAATCCCTTATCCACCTGATTTGTTGGACTTTAGCGTACCCATAGACATTCGGGACGAACCTCATAGAAAAGGACGTAGGCATCCTTGCTGGTGATCCGTGCATTGGACGCGTCCGGTTCCGTGTCCTCGCAAACCGTTCTACATTCCACGGAAACTGACTCGTCATCGAACACGAACCACTCTGGATATCGACCGTGCCGCACATGTGCGATGTAATGGCCTTGGTCGATAGATCCGATGTGACTTACGTACCCGATCAAGTCGTAGAGAATTCGTGGCCCAGAATCCTGCAGTTCGTGGTGCATACAACGGTGCGGATGCTGTGCTGTCATCGCTTCCGAGCCAACGCCGTTCCTTCGCCGCACGGACGCACTCATAAAAGGGGTCATGTCGAGCCCTCGTACCGGGAAAATAACATCGACATCGAGTTTGCTCGGCGTTACCTGGCTACCACTACCACTCTGTTTGAAGCGCTTCAGATGGAAACAGATGACAGGTGGAAGCTGTTTCAGTGAGAGCTGCTTCGTGCGAATAGGTGGCACGTCACCAGCAGACCGGGCCTCTTCCTCACACGAACAGGATGAGGTTGTACCAATCGCATCCAGCGGCTCCTCCTGAGTAAATCGCTGCAAACAACCTGTGAGCGTATTCGGCAGCGATCGTGCCGCTGACGATGTTGTTGTCGCTGTTGCTGCTGTTGCAGCCGCACTGCCTGCATGCTCGTCTTCGGGACGAATGAGGTCCAGAGAGATGTCCAAAAACTCCTCGTAACGCTGTGAAGATGTCAAACATTTTGTACAGCAAATCTCACTTTGAATGAGACCCGCAAAGGTTCGATGCGCCAGGCACGAACAACGCAGCGACAGTTGCGCTGCTACCGACTGCAAGGCCAACTGCTCCTCGGAAGCGCTCTCTACGAATCGCCGTTGAAGCTGGAGGCGACGTTCCCCATCGTCGAGCGTAGGCGTCCAGTGCGCATGCATGAGGTTCAGAGCCGACAGCAGGTACTCGTGAGCGTCATGCTGAGCGTACGTAGCGAGCGGCTCCATAAACTTCCAGGTAACATCGAGGAGCTTCTGCGGCACGAGCACTGGCACTGTTAACGGATAGCGCACGTATTGCGCTTTCTGGAAGTGCTCTGGCATGGGCTCTCGGTCCGTTTGTTTGTCCGATCGGAGAGCTCCCTTGGTAGCGCTGGTACTATGCGTTCGGGCAGCGCTTGATTTCTGATCGTTTGGGCGCGTTCGCTCCCGGCGCTTTCGTTTTCCAGAGCCGCGCAGCCTATCATCGGCTTCAGTAGTAACATCTGATAGGGTATCCTTCTTTTCCAAAGCAGACATGCGCTCCGTTCCACGACGACGTCTCCCTTGGAGCGGCTTCGACTGGTTCAGAAGCGCGTTTTCGTGTGGACGTGCTGCTTCAGCAGACGGCGTTCGAGCATGTCGCGCTGCTCGTATGGATCCCGACATAGACGACGAGGACGACGACAACGACAGCGCTAACGAAGACGACTCGGATGTGGAGGAAGATGAGGCATGCGCTGTGCCCGGCCTGCCGCTATCCACAAACTCCTTGGCAGCGCTTGAGGCACTACGAACAGACCCAGACGCGCCAGTATGCAGATTTGACAGCTGCGTCTCTCTGTCCGATAGCGCCGCTTCTGCGACAGGTCGCCAGTAGCCATGCGACTGTGCCTGGCTCAGAGACGCCAGGTACGACTGCGTCATCAGTGCATCTAATGCACAATTGAAGCAGGTCCGCTCCGGGTCCTGGCTCTGAGCCAAAGCCTCAACACGGCGCAGACAAAACGACTGATGAAGATCTCCAAGAAAAAAGTTGCGCACCGGGCATAAACGCATGAAAACCTGGAGCACAGCAGACATGTAACAAGTGTTGCCGAGGTTGGTGAGGCCCACCACACCACCATACCGGCATCGTGCCGTTCCAGTGCACGTCGATAGTCCCGAATGCGCACAACTCGTTTCTGACGCGTCTCGGACTCGCTTCGCTACGGAAGCATTCGCACCGTTTCCGCCGGTCGCCATCGTCTGGTGTTCCTGATCCATTCTCCGAGGCGGTAATCGCGAATCATGACGGTACGCGTGCGCCATCGATGCCATCCAGTCATCTCGGAACTCATCATTGTCTTCGTACTCGTTGTAGGCCCAGTCGGTGAAATGTGCAATGGCGTGTTTCTCGCGCCAGCTGAGTACCCACGAAGGTTCGCTTGGCCTTGCCGCAAAGAAAAGCAGCTGGAGTTTGCGTTCTTTGCGCCACAGATCCCGATGCCGCCGTGCCAGCACGCGGTTTTGTGACTGCTGACAGGTACCTGGTAGTCGCTCTGCGATGCCGTCTGCTCGAATCGAGGCATCGACCGCGAGGCCGCCTTCCAGCGTCGAAAGCGGCACGTTCGGAAGAGCCTGCATGGACCCGCTGAACCGCAACAGCATAGAACGAGCAAGTGAACGAGCCTGTTCCCTCCAGATCGCTCCTTCGATCAACGGGTCTGGCACGACTCGATGCAATGCAACGATTTCGGCTTCTCGGCTGCGAGTCACCGCTTTGGTGTCTCGATCATCGTGGAGGCCGCTGCTCACGGATGCCTTTGCTTTCTTTCGTTTTGGCATTTGGGAGGCACCTGTCGATTCTAACGTCTCCATGGTTACATGATCATCGTCGGATGCTGTATGATCTCCACCTGATCCTCGTCGACGGAGTGCCTGAATGATCGGCATTGCGTCGTAGATGGCGAACGAGCCGTCCAGGCGCATCCAGAATCGAAACACACCTCCCGAGTTCATGTTGAACTGGACAATATGTTGCGCACAAGAGATGATCACGCGATGCAGGCAAAAGTATAGATCATCATAGGGCCGACTGCACGTCACATCGAAACAGTGCAGCTGGGGTACGGCCGGCGAGTGCCCCGGACGCCCAAAGACCGTTGACCACGTGTGCAAGAAACGCGCAATGACCCGTACCGCAGTTATTCCATTCGTTTGTCCGGGGTTCTTGTTACTCAAATCCAAAGCCTGGAACTTGAAAAGCTGCATAGCTCGGTCCTCATCGCGCAAGGGTTGCCGCTGCAGCAGATTCCAGAGCGCTACACAGAGCGCACTTTGCGAAGCAGTAGCAGAAGTGGTCAAGGTTTCCACTGCTGACTCTTCCGGTTCTGATACTGGCGGATACAACTCTGAGCAGTCTGCAGCGTTGAAGCGGACGGATTCAGAGTCCTTGTTCCAGACTTGCGGGCGTGCCTGGCTCGGTACCCCAGTATTCGCTGCCCGATTCGATGCCGTCGTCGGCGCCACTGGTGTCGCCGCAGCATCCATCCCAGAAGTGATGCTTCCCCACTTCGCTGGTTAGTTGACCCAGTACTCCAACTTTGCGCCCAACTTGTGATTCTTGGGACGTTTCTGAGCGCCGTCACCGCACGTGTTCTGCGGCTTCGTAGCACGTGTTTTCGGCTACCGGACAAGCATTGATGCCTCTTGGCGTTCGCGCGGCAACGGGGCGATCACCAGCAGCTGTGCAGGGCTACATCCACAGATACGACTCTATGGGCTGTATAAGGTGTTGCTATCTAGCGAGATGTATGCTTTCAATGAAATCACCAGCAGTAGTACAGGGCTACATCCAAAGATACGACTCTACGGCCTGTATAAAGTGTTGCTATCTAGCGAGATGTGTGCTTTCAATGAAATCACCAGCAGTAGTACAGGGCTACATCCACGAGTCCTTCGCAAGAGACGTGCTCCTAGCAATGGATGGGGCAGCGATACATTCCATGTCGAACGGTACAATCTGGGGTCAGTGGATACAAGCCATTGTACAGGATTACTGAAACCTGCATTGAGCCGCATTCATTAAGGCATTGAGGAGAGTTCAGAAGATCCGTTAAAGCGGTGGAGATAAACTTACCGCCAAAAGAACCTGAAAGCGCACAGCATATGGCAGTGGAAAGCGCTCTGGTGAATGCTGCAATCCTCCGAGTGGCTGAGCAGCGCCCGCATTGCTGGAGTTTTATCGAGTCAGCACCAAAGCGATGGAACTCCGGAAAGCTCCATCTACCGTATGTCAAACTTCATACGTCGATGCTCAAAAATTCAACCGTATGCGACGATCTGCACCATGCAACCCCAGCGGCTCCAGCATTAGCCGAGCATGACCATCATCCATGGTAGCTTCAGATGCTAATGGATCTCTTTCGGGTGCTGGCATATTTTAAATGCGGATCTACAGAGCGTATCGTGACATGGCCTTGCGAGATACAGGATAGCGCGAGAGCATCTCGCCAAGTGCGCATCACAGGATGCTGGCCTGGAAACGGTACCCGCCGCGTTCGTCGACGAGACCCGTTCGATGCCTCAGTGCGTAAAGAGTCTGGCGAGCGGTTCATTCTGAGCAGCAGAAAAGTTCTTGAATTTGTGCAGCAGCAGCAGCAGCAGCAGCGTTACCAAGAACTGCTGCAAGCGGGTCGAACGGTACACCGGTGCAACATAGAAAGCAGGTGCGTTGCATACGGGCATTTGCCTTGCCGCGTGTACCTAGAGTCCACCACATACAACGAGCGTCATCGTCATGGATTGCCATTCGCCGACCAAAAAAAGTCGCAGATGCATCGTCCAACCATGACACTGGGACGTCTCAGACTACAGCGAGCGATGATGATGGACGCCTCTCTGTGTCCAGTCATACATTGAATCGTAATTGCCCGATAAATCACGCCAACGGCGCGCTATGTGGCATGAATCGCGGCATGTCGTCCGCTTTTCTTGCACATGTCGTGGCGAATGGCTATATATGATCATTTTTATCTGAACTCGGAGGAGCACGACGTATCTCGATACTGCAATCGTGTCTGTGGCCAACGCGAACGGCATCAATGGTAGATGCTCCCGTAGTGATTTTGAAACCCATCGAGGTCCTTGAAGAGTGCTGGATTCCTATGTATCATTCATAAAATTCTAATCACTGCCGCTTGTGTTCGGGTCACGACTACCAAGTTGAGCTGCGCGAGCCATTCAGCGTACTCTGACGACAGACGAAGACTCCTCTCCTGGGAGCAAAAACAAGTCTCGTTCGTTCGATCTTCAGCACTCTGCAGTATAACCGAATCAGCAACAGGCGCCCCGAAACGAGCGCTCTATCTGCATCGCGCCTCTACGAGCCGGACAATGCTGCTAAGACCCCGGATCACTGGACGCTACAACACGCGTCTTTGCGTTGGTCATGCGGTTCGTGTTTCGCTACCCGACGTGACTCATTCCCGGAGTCCGTCGGACGGTGCCCTGCACTCGCGTGCGGCGAACGTTTCGGCAGCTCGGTTGCCTTCGGTCCGGCTTGGTCGCTCTTGGGCCGCTCCCGCCGCGCCTTCAGACCCGCCAGAATAGCTGCGTCAAAGACGGCCTTGAGTCCTACCTGCGTCAGGGCGGAACACTCGAGATACTGGATCGCGCCGATCTCAGTGGCTAGGCGTCGACCCATGTCCGCCGTGATTGCGGTTTCCCCTCGTGCTTCCAGCTCTTTCACCACCGGATAGCTTTCTCTTAGATCGAGTTTCGTGCCCACTAGAATGATGGGCGTCTCAGGGTTCGAGGCACGCAGATCAGGGACCCACTTCACGGCCACGTTCTCGAAACTCGCAGGCGCTACCAGCGAGAACGCCAGGATGAAAACGTCAGCGTTCCAGTACGAGAGCGCTCGCAGCCTCTTATAGTCTTCTTGACCAGCTGTATCCCACAGCTCAATAGGTACCTCTTGCCCGTTACAGAGCACCACGGCGCTATAGTTATCGAAGATTGTCGGCACGTAGTCTGTCGGGAACTGGTTGCTCGTATAGCTCATCAACATGCATGTTTTTCCAACGCTTCCATCACCTACGACCACGACTTTAATGGCAGAGTCGTCTGCATCAAACGTCTCTGGAGGAAGGTGTACTCCGTGCATGGTCGCCAGCAGACAGCCGCACCAAAGTACACGGCCTCGGAATAGCGCTCACCCCCGAATGATAGGACTGGTGGAATTCGCGCGATTGCTCCCGCGCTCGCCGCGACATCGACGCGCGTGGACACGCCACCCGGGGGTCCAGGGACGGTCGATAGTAGCGCCTTGTCGTTTTTTTCTTATCGTTACACTGGGGTTAGGTGAGCATGGGACATTGAACAGCTCGCTCTATTTATGTGTTGAGCATGTTTCTCCCACCTTTTTATTAGGTACACGGCGTTGACACTCGAAGTGGATCAATTAGGGTGTGAGGAATCGTAGGTAGATATGGGATTCCTGGTCGTATGTTCGGAATGGCTCCGTCGACGCTTTGCAGCTGGAACTCGCGACGTTCCTGGAATCCGGGTGATTCGCGACGCACTCGAACAAGCATTCGTAAAAAAACCGATATCATTATCAGATTCGTATTTGCGGGCCTCTACTGTTCTGCTCTCCTTACGTATTGCATGCTGCAATTACGAATCCTCCAAGTTGTCGATCTCTGTGTGTCAAGGTAACTTGTGGGGGCAGCAGTTCGCACTGCTGATCCAACGAGACAAAGCTAGGCGTCTTGTTTGGCGGCTTGTCCACAAGCACAGATCGAACGTTCTCTGAACTTGACACATCAAGGAATCGTTATCGTTCGCAAGGCAAATCCTCCTCGCCTAGCGAACATCAACGAAACAGTATTCGACGTGGGCACGATACCTCTGAAAGGATATGTTTCGAGTGACTTCTGTCTCCGCTGTTTGCATGGAGAAGGGTCCTGGACGTATACTTGAGTTATCGCGTGAATCGCTTCCAGTGCGGAGTCTGTCAACGCTGTGAACGCAGAAAGCGTGCAGGGTTCACAGCGTCTCGACTTGCTCTAGTACCTGAATCGTTCATCTGGGTCTTGTTTCATCATGGGAACCAACGCGTTCCACAAATCCTCTATCGAATAGGAAGGCTTGCACTTGCATGTGCAGCACGCAGCGTACTTGCCGAGGTGATCGTCCAGAAAAAGCCCTTAATCATTGGACACGGCATCGGGCACTGAAACGCATGAGAGCATCGAGGGTAGCCCTCTGTACCCGTCAAGGGCATATACCGAGCGATGAAGCGAGCGTACACGCTCCACTGGTCAACGCCTGGAATAGCAGGCGGCCTTATGGGAGTATGGGGACATCTGACGCGAATGAAGTGTCAGCACTGAGCACAGCGCACCGAGACAGTGTTTGAAAAAGATGCAAATGGCAAGCGAGGCGTAGATCGCCATCACCGCCAGTGCATGAAATGCGTCGACAACGACAGGAAACTGCAAAATTGGGACTTGCACGCCAAAATCAATATCCTTCAACTGCTGGCAAAGGAGCTGGAGCGACCGGAGAGACCGGCATTTTGAACGCCAGAGATAAGCGTGTTGGGAATGAAGCAATGGCAGGAAAAATCCGCAATTCCTGTCGTTGATGACAATATGGCGAAATCCAGACGGTAACGTCTACGCCTAGTTTGGCTCAGTGGGTCTGTTCCATTTTATTCTGACGTGGGTAGTGTAGTCCATCGTTGTTTCATAGGCCGCATGGGCAAAGCGTCACCTCATGCGGCTCGCCATGCGTTTCTCGTTCGACTGGCGCTTGAATCTCGCACCAACATCAAACGTCCAGAAATTGTATGGTGCGCTCAATTTCTTACCATCTCAGACTTGAGTTCACTTCGAACATAATCAAACGCTGAAGCAGCACTGAAGCTGAATCCTCTATTCTCGGAGCTTTTCACTATGCTAAACTGACTTGGGACCCGTCGGCAAAGTTTTGAAATAGTAGCGACAGCATGTTTCGCTCCCCAAGCGAGTCGTTGCGGAGAGTTCTGCGCTCTCCGGCGAAAGCTGTTGCACGACTCGGGCGCAAGGGCTCCAAGCACATCGTCTATTTCCGGATCCACCGGCTTGTTCAGGAAGAGGAGGCTTACAAGTCCGCGCTTGCAGGTGTCGTAGACCAAACAGACGGTCGCGATCCGGACCAGACACGGGCTTCGGCGTTGAAAGCTCGTTCACTGCGTGTGTGTATTCAGTTTCTGGACGATCGGGCGGGATCTGTTCTTCAAACGTCTTCGACAACGAACGGAGTCTGGGAGGAAACTCTGGAATCGAATGTTACACTTTATCCACTGGTCAACGAGAAACGCTTTGAACCGCTCGTTGCTCAGGTGAAGTTGTACGATGTACAGCGGGACCAGCCCATAGGCGTTGGCGAAGTGGATGTAGCCCAGTTTGCGCCAGCGTGCGTAAACCGCAACACTGGGGACGGTGCCGAAGCACCAGCGGCACACCGTTTTCATCGGCGCACGGGGAGCACGGACTTTGGAGAATGCCTTCTGGAGCTCAGATCCTCAACTAGCGAGAGCAGAAACACACCAAAGTCGAATCGAATCCGAGCGGTGCTCCTCATTAGCATCAGCATTGACCAGCCGCATACGTTCACCGATGTGTCTGCGTCGATCGGATCCCGTGACAGCGCGAGCCAGGCTTCTTCAACAGAGTCCAGTGCAAGCGTACCTGATCTAATGAGCGCCAATCGAAACAGCATGCCAGAGCCGTTCAAAGGAAACCGCCCAAGGGCGACTCACGGCACGCGAACGGTGGCTGCAGGCGGATACCAGGGAGCACCGCTGACCTCATCGACAGCGCAGGCGTCGCTGACGGCTTTGCGAGCGTCGACCATGGCTCGCGAACGAATCCATTCAGCTCAGAATGAGGGAGGCAGCGAGGATTTTGCGAAGAAGACGAGCGCTGGGGGCCAGGCGTCGACGGCAGCGTCACCGCATGCCCAGAGCTTGCATCCCGCGGCTCCGATGCCGTCCAGTGTGACATCGCTACTGCAGGATCGGGACCGAGGACCCAACAGCGGTACGGCGGAACGAATACCGCAGTCTGATGAAGCATCTCTATGGAAGAGAGAACGTGATCGGTTCGCAAAACAACTTTTGCTGCAGGCGGAAACGTTTCAGGAGGAAATTCGCGAGCTTTCCGCGACCAACAGTGCATTGCGTGTTCAGTTGGCGGCGCTGTGTCGCGAACGCGAGGCGCAGCAGCTATTCAGCGTCCCTGCTGAGAGGCGCCAGAGCGCGCGTACGCACCCAGGCGACCATGGCCTACCGCTCGCAACTACTGGACTCGCTTTAGCACGCAGCACTGCAAAGGAGGATATCGGTGCTGAGCTGGACCCTGTTCCGGTCGACTGGGATCGAGAGCGGCTCGCTCGCGAATGGCAGATAGCGCGCGCCGGCCTGCGAGCGGCGGTTGCCCAGGCACGTCTGGAGGTCGAGGCTGCGCTGCGCGATGCTGCCTCGAGATCCATTGCGAGTTTGCGGTACTTTACCCACTGGCATCGTCAGCGTGAGGATGAGGCACTCGCTCCTCACCATGATCTTGCAGCGATGATGACCTCACGGGATGCTTCGGAGGAAACTAGCGTCGAACTCGATCCGAGCTCGACTGCAGGTCGTTCTGCTCCAGAAGAGACGGCGCTCGTTCGGGAACTCGAGCAGCAATTGATCGCGACGAAACTGGCACATGCCGAATCCGAGGACAAACTCGAGGAGCTTCGACGTGCGCTTCGAGAGATGCAAGGTCGTTTGCTTCGCGAGCAGCAGCGGACCGTACAGCTCGCGCAAGAGCTTTCGCAACTCCACGGGCAGCAGGTTGTCACGGCAACGCCAGCGGCAACAGCAGCAGTAGCGGATGCGCTACATCATCGCACGACGGGTAGTACGCAAAGCAACGCTGCCGAACTGGTTTCAGGCGCATCAGAAAGTAGACTGTGGAGGCGGTTCTCTGCATTAGATGAGACGCGCACCATCGACACGACTGCCGCGCGAGAGCAGCACGCTCATAGAGAAGGTGGCAATGAAGCTACTGATGCTGCTGCTCGCCGTCGCGCGTTCTCTGTATCGAACGACGCGTCGCTAGCGAGCGGCGCTGGCGACGTATCAGCCACTCAACGACGCTCTGTAGAGCATGCGCATTCTCGGCGTTTTTTCTGGAATCGACGTCATCGAGCGAACAGCCACACAGAGCCTTCTTCATATGGGTAAAAAGGAAACGCGCATCGTGCAGTTCCGGATGAGATTGGCAAGCCGCCCCCGCACCTGGACGCGTAACGTACGTGGTGCCGCTGCCGCCGCCGCAGCAGCAGCAGCGAGCATGCCCTGAATACGCTACGCATCGCTCCGAATCAGAAAAAAGAACAGAAATGGACCACGAATTACCGGTTAGAGAATCGTATCTTTCCTGCTATACGGTTCGCGTTTACCGGTTATTCGAAATTTTACGTTCTAGGCGGAAGGCTCCGCTAGCAGGACGAGTCTGCCAGGATAATGTTTCGTGCTCCCGCCAGCGACAGGTGATGTAGCGAGACATGAACAACTCGTCCGCAACGCTCTTTATTCTGCGACTAGGGACAGTTAAGGTGCGTATGGGCGCCGCCCATGTTGCAATTATCTCCTAGCATATCGCTTCGCGCTGCCTGCGGCAGCGCGTCTGCCTGCACAGCTTGCAGGCTCCGAAAATGATAATGAATCCCGACTCCGTATCAGGTGAAGCGTTCCTCGATCCGACGCCCTCATTGGTATGGCAAAGCCGCTCTGTCTCTGTGCTGCATCCGTGCCAGAGGCATTGGCGCTATTGCTGGTGCTCAAAACAGGTACTCTGCGCACGACGGAACGCACGGAACGACCATTATCTCTGAGGGGCATTGTGCATACTGGAACTCGAACGTAGTGCTACGCATGACAGACGCTTTCACCAGCACCGATATCCATCACGTAACCTGGAGCTCCTTATACAAATATATCAACGTTCTGTCGATCGAAATCGATATTCTCCCAGTATCTCCGAGAGGATGGATGGGTAATGGACCTTGAACATACCGCGAAGCATGACAGGCGCTTTCACGGACACCGATACTCATCACGTAACCTCGAGTTCCTAATCCAAATATATCAACGTTCTTTCATGTAAGAAACAGGATCGCCCCCGAATCGATGATGATGATGATGATGATGACGTGCAGCCCGCCGCCGCCGCCGCCGCCGCCGCCGAAGATCTCTGCACCCAGATGCCGTGGGGCAGCTGCCTGGAGGCAAAGATTTCAAATGCCCAGGAGCCTGTTCTGGAGGCCGTCGTGCCTGTTAACGCCGCTTCCTGGACGGTGTTCCGCGGTGACCTTAGCATCCAAGTTGGGAACACCAGCAATGCAATGGGGAAAGTTCATAGATGCGTTCGGGAAACCGATTGAGAGAACTTCGGCGAAAGCAGTTGTTGAGGAGCCGTTTTCCACGGCGAGGCGCAGTGCAACCGTAGCGGCTGAGGCGAGTCCAGAGGCAGCGGGCCGTGGAGGAGCTTTCGACGAAGCCCTGAAACTTGTTCAGGACCTCGAAGACCAGAACGAGTGTTTCGATGGCTCCAAAGTCGAGCAACTGTGGTTTTTGCTGCGTACAGGCATACTGGATAGGTGTAAATACGCACTAGATTCGGAGACGTCCTCGAGCTGTGGCGGGCTCAACGCCTCGGGACAGTGCCCGTATTGCCAAAGCCTTGACGCTATCCGGCCAGACTGGGAGAGGTTTTCAGCTTTGTTTCGTCAACTTTCGTTTGGAAGCAGTGCTGGAAGGTGCACAAATGACACTGCGTCACCGATGAGTGTCACGAGTTGCCGTGCACCGTCGAACATGCAACAGGTGCTTCGTGATTCAAACGATGTTCACGACGCAAGCACCGAACTACAAGAACGACTCGAAAGTTTGTTGCTATATCGCGACGTTTTTCTCGCCCACGCAACGCAGGTCGTTCGCGCCCGCCTTGAAGAGCGGGCGGCATTGCAAGAGGCGATCGCTGGCAAACGCGACCTCATCACAAAGTTGCGGAAGCGAATTGCTGAGATCCAGCGATTGGGTTTGCCTCGGGAACCGCAAGTTCCTCTGACAATGCCAAAAAACGAGGGCACGCCTCGCGATGCGCATGAAGCGACTGCCTCACCTGTCGCACTAGACGAGTCCATCGACGACGCAGGCGTTGCCGGGAACAAGTCCCCAGCAATCGGTACAGGACCTCTGCCGATGATGCATAACGAGCTGACACTTTCAAATGATGATGCCCTGTCGTCCGGAGCGTTCTCGTTATCTTCAGCTCGTTCGGGTTTTGTGAGCGAACATGTGCGGGTCGCGAAAACGACCCACGGCGACAAGGTGTCTTCAGTGGCAGAAATCACGGCGTTGAACAATCTCGCGAACGTTGCTCTACAGCGCCTGCTGGGCTCCGAATCCCCGAGCGCCGCCCCGACTGCGGTGGTATGCGGAACCTCACCGCATGCATTCAACGCAGTCAGCGCGGATGTGTTACCAGTGCGGAATGTGCTCAGGGCATTCACCCGACACCCCGAAGGCGTACCCATCTCCGAGCTGCCAGCAATGATGCTCCGAGAGACCGGCGATCCCGTGGTAGCAAATGAGATCGTGGAGTCGCTTTTGAACGCTTGCGTCCTGGAATACGATGAAAACGACACCAGCGTACGACTTTTTTCTGAATTTCATCTGGGGTAGTATGCGGACACCCAGGCTCCCCGGTTATTCCCGAACCGATTTGTTTACGAGATAGGATCGATGTATCGATCCAGGGATCCCCCGATGCGCGTTGGTGATCGGCTGCCAGCGAAGCGATCACCGATCTGTTCCAGAGCTCTCGGAATGATGCCTTGCCTCGTGCGGCCGACCTCCCGGGGAAGAGCTTGTTTCACGCGCACCCATACCCACGGACGACTTCTCCAATGTCAAAGACAGGCCTGAGCTAGATTCACAACTCAAGTGTGGTGTTCGATTGGCATTCGCGATCACCTGCAGCGTTGGAGAGGTGCGCTCGCCCAGGACATATCGCCCGTTTTGCGTGCAAGTATCGATTAGCTGGGAACTGCTCCTGCAGAACGCGGAAAACGGCCGCCGGTAACGCATTTATTTGTTGCAAATTCCGCTTGTTCAGAGACTCATTCGGGACTATGCTCCGAATCCCTTGTATCCAGGACGAATTCGGTGGCTGTATCTACTTACAAGATTCACTCTAGAAATCGCTGAAACGTGCGCAAGAATGACGCTGCCCGACACGCAAGTCGAGCGCAAGGCGAGCATTCTTCCGTAGACAAGCAGCAACCCCCGGCATCCGTCGCGCGCGTTACCACAGCATCCGATAAGCAGGTCAGTTGCTACGCGAGCATTTCGTCATTGGCGTGCAGTATCCACCTGCAAGCGTCAAGCGGATAGCGAAGCGTCATGTTGGGGATCCGTATAGCGACGATACCACACTGCTTGCTTCTGGTTTCTTCAGATTTGCAGGAAAGGATGTTCCAGCACTTGCACCGCTGTTGGACGACGAGCTTCGCAGTAGTCCAGAAGCCTCTGAACCAGATCGATGGCCTGTTCTATCACGTCCTGATCCACGTCGTTGTTCCAGCATCGATGAATTCGAGCAGCTATGTTATCAGAGCCGTGGGGAGACGACACGCTCTCGGTATGCGATGCTGGTGCAAGCGGCTGCTGCTTGAAGCACTCTGGCGGATTCCCCAGCAGGTCGAACACCGTCTTCAGCGATCGTAATTCACTCATCGCCGTGCCAGTGCCGCAATCGAATACCGGCTCACCGGCCTGGCGAAATAGCAGCTCGAGAAGCACACATCCAGCTGCCCAAATGTCACTCGACGGGAGCCGCCGCGTCTCCCCGAAATAGAGCTCCGGTGATCGCATTGGCGCATAAGTCAAGGTCGGTGACGAGGCCCCATCTGCGTCAGTGTTCGCACTGCATCTGCGCAGCAACGAATAGTCGCAGAGGAAAAAAGTCTCCGCTTGGGGTAGGCGACCAGCTTGGAGCGACAAGCCAAGCGCTTCCGGATCCACCCGCGACAACACGTGATCCAGTCGAATGTCACGATGGACGAATCCATGCGCGTGCAGATGTGCCAGTGCGCTGAACAGTGCCCGACACACCACCCGAATGAGCCGCAGCCATAGCGAATCTGATACAAGATTCTGATCTCTTTGGAAGAGATGAGCAAGTGGATAGCCCCGCTCCATAACGAGTGCCAAATCCGGCTCGACGCCTTCAGATCCCAATCCAGCTTCATTCGCTTCTTCTGGGAAACTCCATGGCAACCAAGCAATGCATTGCACCAGATTTGGATGCGGTGGTATCTGCGAGACGAGTTCTCGCTCCCGTTCAGCATAGTCGATTGGAGCCGCGTTGGATGACGGTGCATTCCATAAACGCCAACGTTCCAGTTCATGGTTACGCGCAAAAGGATAACGGTGCAGTCGTTTTATAACGAACTGGCTGTCGGAAGCTCTCGAGACAGCCAACCAGACTTCACCATAACTCCCTTGACCTAGCAACTCGACGAGCCTAAACGTAGCAGGCGAAGCGAACGGCACGTCCAGGCTGGAGGCACGCGGCGTTGCCGGCAGTGATCCGGGTTGCACGGCCTCTTCGGAAGGATGCTCCTCCGCAGGTCTCTCCGCAAACATGGTTTCTGAATCATATTCATTGCAATCGGTAAACTCTTGGCCTCCTTTGCTTGCCATGGCACCAGTGTCGGGCTGTGCATGAAGGTTTCTTCCGCGGAGAAGACGCCTGCTCGCCCCAGCTCTTGTTCCGCAGCGCTCAAAGTCCAGCAAACCGCGCCTTTGTGTCAAAGCGCTTCTCTATCCTAGAAGTAAGGACCCCGCTTCGCGATGTTGAACGTCATCAAGGCTCACTCCGTCTTCCGTAACGCTGCAGCGCAGTGTCGCAGCGGCACGGCAGTTGCCAACCCGTCCGCTGCCGTGCGAAACGCGTCGGCGTTGATCCTCCGCTCAATAGCATCGTACCTGTTCAGGAAACGAACGAACGCTACATACCAGGTCAGCGGTGCGCTCAGAACACGTCGAGTGGGGCGAGTTTGCAATCAAGAACAAGGCTCTCGCTGTTCGTAAAAGTGCTTTTTTACCACCGGCACAGTGCATTAGACCGCTCATGTTCGCTCTTGTACCCGAGTGGGCAACGCGGAGCCGGACACGCTTCTGTGGCTGGGTTTCAAGACCAAAGCGTGAACCATTCGACGCCCAAGTTCATATAGAAAGGATCAGAAGTACCACAATATCCCCTACGCGTACTGTACGACGTCGACAGATACAGAGGGTTTCGCTTCGAGCGCTCGCTGGTCGAAACCAACCATCAAAAGACGCGCCTTCTGCGGAAACTGGAGGCGTCTTACCGCTGGCGACCAGTGCCGTGTCGGACATCTGGGAACTTGACTTTTACTCGCGTCCAGTTGTTGGTGCGGATGGCAAACGTTTATGGGAGCTCGTTGTTTGCGACCGGGATGGGAGCTTTGTGCACGTCGAGGCTTTCCCCAACAACATGGTCAACTCACGTGAACTAGCCCGTGCCGTGAAAACACTTATCGAAGAGTCGAGCGTCAGACCACGAATCGTCCGATTCTTCCGAGCTCAGATGCGTAACATGATTCAGATCGCCATGCAGAATATCTCTGGGGTCGAGACGCGACCAAGCCGCCGAACGTATGCGCTCTTTCTAGCCCTCGCGTACCGCGAACGGAACGTATACCCGCGCTTACCAGGTTATGAAGGTAAGTCGATTGGAATCGGTAATCGCAGTGGTACACGGGGTGCGGAGCTCTCGCTCGCTGAGAGCATTGGGAATATGCTGAAAACGCCGGTGGATCTGAAGGTGGCGGCACGCTTGCCCGATGAGCTCCAGGGGGATCGTTTCGCTTTCGTAACCATCCTCCTGAGGGATGTGACGCAGATGAATGCAGCCGGCTTTGGTGAACTATGTCCAGTGTCTCTATCTGCTGAAAGCATGAACTTGGATATCCAGATGCGGACGTCTGGCAATGCGGGGTCAACGCAGAGCGCTGCCCTGGACCTGGGAGCCCCGAGCCCGGAAACACTGGTTCCTGGGGTGGTGATTTACAGTCGTCGGGCACTGCCGCTCGCAGCGTGGTTTAGTGGTACGGAACTTGCCTACATCATTGCAGATGAGCAGCGAAAAGAGATTTATCTAGAGTGCGGCCTCGACGCGGCGTATCTCTTTGCCCGAATCCAGCCGAGTCTCGAGGCAGAAGCGCGGGCGTTTAACGAGGCGAAGAAAGCTGCTCGCGGTTTGCATTTCCTGGCGATCCAAGAGAAACCCGATGATGAGGATGTGTGTGGATTTTGGCTGCTGCGTGATGTAGCCTATCTCTAGTGCCGGACGGGGGCTGTTTTTTGTACCACCCGTGGACACCAGGAATAGATTCCGCAACAGGTTGCGCTTGCGATAGCGCGGAGGCATTCGATAGCTTCATCTCGTGACGCTGATTCAAACAGTGGTTTCGGGGGCGGGACAACAAAGTCGTATGGGTGCGCCTGAAGCGTACCCAGGGTTTCCCCGGGTACGCTTCACGAATTGGCGCTTCTGTAGCCGGTGGTTGCACTCGGAGCTAGCCAAAGTCGCGGACAAGGGTGCGTTCCCGAAAAACCAGCGATCGCCATTGTCGATGAATCCGCGGGCATATAACCGAGAAGAAAACCTCGACGATGCAGAGGTGCTCCTTCTATGGGTATAGAAAAAGGGTCGTCCGGTGATAGATGTTCCATGCATTCGACTTGCATTCTGGCCTCTGTCGTTGCAATGAGACGGAAAACACTGGTTGTCCGAGCAGCGGCGCTACCCTGCCAGGATTTCCATGTAAAGCCTGACTGTGGTTCCGAATTCAGGGAATACTGCAGAAACAAGGATCATCGCCTTTGGTCTCGTCCCACGATTGGCAATCGCTTGTTTCCCCGAAACCGAAGACATGCTGTTTGCAAGCCAGAACCCTCGGGTAAATGTCCATGGTCGTGGCAAGCCTGGCGGCAAAGGTGCTGAGGCAGGCATCCCTTGAAGCAAGGCCCTTGTAAGCATCGTGATGCAGCATGCTTGACGCCTCTGTTTGTCGTCAAGGTCGGTTCCGTCGGAAACGTTTGGTGCGTCCACGTGTGAGGGCACGACATCCGTGTCGGATTCAGGTGGGAAACTGAACTACTGGCTCTGTTCCAGCACTTTGATTTCTTTCGAACTTTATGATAGATGTATAGTCTTGGCATTTGCAGTTCAGTAGCAGACGCTCACAGATTCATTCGTTTTTTACGGAATTTCGGTCGTCACTTTGGCGTGGTTCCTGCGACGGTTCGCTGCTGCAATTCGATACGTCACAGGAATCAAGGTGATTCGCAATGCCGTCGAACAAGCGTTCATAGCGTAACCGGTATCATGATAGAACTCATGCGTGCGAGGCCCCACGCTTCTATGTTGCTAATGTATAGGTTGCTAAAAAAAGGCGCATTCATCGAACTCTTAATCTTCTTGTTTGAAGGAAGTTCGTGAACCGAGTAATTCGCGCGGCTTCATTGACGTGGACAGATGCTCGGTGTGGTCCAGTGACAATTCCTTCACCAGCTCTTACAGAAAGTTCACTGAAGTTAACATTCCGACTGAAGGATTTTCTTCAAAGGACGAATCCGCTGGAATTTTATGGCCATCGAAGAAACGGCATTCAATACCAGCGTGATACCTCTTACAGGATATGCTCGTGAAGGCTCCTGCCTCCCCTGTGTCCCTGGACAAGGGTCTCGAACTTGATTCATCGTAGCGAGCGTTTCCAAGGGAAAGCGCGTCACCGCTTTGCCAGACGGTAGATGAGACGGACTGAAAATGGCCGACTTGTTCTCCAGTCTTGATTTCCCTTCCTGTACTCATTTCGTCACCGATTACATCGCGTTCTGCTGTACCCTTATCGAACGGAACAACGCGTGCAGCGGTGAGCACGCTAACCAGTGTCATCGCCCAGATGAAGTACGTGGTCCCCGGGGTACGGCAACGGGTGCGGAAACCGAACAAGGCATTCAGGTCAGTATCCTGGACCAAAAAAGGGAGTGTGGCAAGGTTTGAAGCGTGCATTTACACCCGAAATGTCGGGCCTCCAACCAGGTGGTGCTCTGAGCTTACGGAAGCATCTGACCACAGCCATGTGTTACCCTTACAAAATGCGCTTCGTGACTGTTTACAAAGGAGATGCATCGGCAAACGAAGTGTAGATGCAGCTTTTGCATCCGCATCGGACCCATGGTCGAGCGTTGGAATCGTCGAAATCGGCATTTATCGTTGTGATCAACGTCTTACGACAACTGATAACATCGCTGGGGATGCCTACGAAATTGAGGTATTCAAAGCCCGACACAAGAGACAAAAAGGAAGCAGTCGCAGCAAATCCCGCAAAGGCTAGTTATTCATTGCAATCGGATGTGATCCAGGCCTTAGAGAGGACGCCTGCGTCACAGGACCCATCCTGTTTTCTTCTGACACGAATGTTGGCAAGCGTTAATTCATACGAGCAGCGCTCCCGCGGATTATTGGATCCAGCACATCCCGTTGGCTGCTCGTTTGTGTATCTGGCGCAAGGGCATGTGTCGAAAGCGTTGGTCGCGCGAGGGACTCAACTTGCGTGCTTCCGACTGAAACCAGGGGCGGCAGCCGTACCGAAATGCAGCCTCTCTTCTCAGACGGGCGGTTGGTTGTGCATTTGCGCACGACGATGCACTCGTGGGCGTCTGGGCCGAATCCAGCACGCTTCGTGGGGCGACGAATTCCTTCTGGCTACCGCGGCATCGCTCTAAAGCTTTGGAAAAGTAACATTGCTGACTCTGTGATATGGTCATGCATGCACACTTGCAGCGTCGGCACTAGGTTGAGGACTCCAATTGCGGTATGACTTGCATTGTGAACTCCGCTGGACCTTGAAGAGCTTTATGTTGCATAAATCGTCTTATATCCAGGGACAGATGCGCGCCGATCCAGTCGATGACTTCTCGTACAGCTCCCTCCTTTCAAGCAGATTGCACCGGGATCTGGGGGCAACGTCCGGATAGATTTGGAGGAACCGTCCTCGTTCCTCGCGCTGCCCAAAACATCGACCGAACCGTCAACTCTCTGCTCACTGAGGAATACCGGTCTTCAGATGGTGAAACGCGGAAGCGGAGCCATGCGTACCCCGACGGCCGGCTTCGGGTGCGTACCAGTGGGAGTCCGCCTCGTTCCATCGATCCGACGTCGTGATCTGGTGCTTTATACAACAACCACACAGATCTGCTCCAAGTGTGTCCGCATAGAATCAGTTGTGTCTCGGTGAACAGAACACGTTTGCTACAGCACTTTGTTTCCATTGTGCGGTACGGTGTCGACGCGAATACGCCACCAGTCCCTGCACAAGGAGCGCCAATCCTGCCACGCAGTAGGAAACGCATGCCAGGCATCGCAGCAAAGCCGGCGCATGCGTATCATTTTCTGTTGGACGGCACCCGCGGATCCAGGTTGTCGAGCGCACAGTGACAGGGCATCTTGCCAACTGGGCCGTTCATTCTGCACAAGTTTTCTACGAGGCCGCATCTCGTTCGAGACGGATTTCAGCCCGGCATTGCTGCTTCTTCTCGACAGAATGAAGCTCGCTGTACC
>Ga0123519_10003814_pt1 | contig 24781 bp, 22 predicted proteins | sample YelNatPaOPRAMG02_FD_87396 | JGI IMG/M metagenome (GOLD analysis project Ga0123519, IMG submission 87396) | Hot spring microbial communities from Yellowstone National Park - Yellowstone National Park OP-RAMG-02 (version 2) | ecosystem: Environmental > Aquatic > Thermal springs > Hot (42-90C) ...
ATAATAAATTTTAAAAGGGATCTGATAAAAAAAACCCTTAATAAAAAGAAAAAAACGCCAAAAAACTTTCCTCAAAATTCTTAGACTGGTTGATAATATCTTAAAAATACGGCGCAATAAAAAAAATAAACGGAGAAAAAACCATTTTACAATAAACTTTGTCCCTTCACCAATAAAGACAAAAAAGTAAAGAAAAAGATAAAGATATTTAAAAACTCCCTCTTCTAAAATTGTCTCTTTTTTCATGAAAATATTTTATCATATCCTATAGGTTATTTCAATCTTAATCAAAAGTAAACGGTGTTAATTTGGCTTTAACTATCAATCTTTTCCAATAGGTTCCTGGAGGAACACAGGTAATTAAAGTCAAGTAAGAAGCATCAAACTGTTGATTTAAAACCGAAACTTCAGAAGGAGAAACAACAAACATCTCAAAAACTTCATATTGATAAATAACATCTTCCACTTTGATAAAAATTTTATCGCCTTTTTGTAATGAAGGTAAAAAGGTAAAAATACTTTTATAATCATTGGGCTGATAAAGTTGGGGCAAGGTGGAGTGACCAAAAATCACCACATTCCCCGCCTCGCCCGGCATTGTTTTTGGTAAATAATGAATTAAGCTTTTGGATAAATCTTCACCCCCAACTAAAACTTCCGCATCTTTAATATTCAATTTGGGAATCGATAAATAGTATTTTTTTACTAAAAACTGTTTTTCCACTTTATTTTTCCCAACTGAGGGGAACCATAAATTAGCATTGGTAAAATCAGACAAATTATTAGAAAAAATATTAAATTTTCCCAAAACTAACCCATTGCTGATTGACTGATTAATCTCATCCAAAATCACTGGTGTTTTAAACTCTTTGGCTAAAAAAGCTTGTGAATAAATTTCAAAAGAAATAATTGGATAAAAAGCCCAAAACAAAAGAAAACTCCCCAAAGTTAGCGAAAGATAAGAAAGATAGGTAAGGATTTTTCTTTTGGGAGAGTTAATCTTTTTATAATAAGAATAAAGCGCCATAAATTAAAAAATTAAAAAAATAATTTTTAATAAGAAATTTTAACTTCAATGTTTTTGTCAAATAAAGGAGTTTTTTCAAAAATCAAAAGACCCGGACTCAATCTAAAATCATAACGCCCAATTTTATATTTATCTTTTAAAATATCAGCCATCTTTTCTTTGGAGACAAAAATAAGGTCTTTTTTTAATGTCAAAATAGGAACTTCAAAAACCGCCTTTCCCTCAATTTTAAAACGCAAACTTAAAGTATCTTTGTCTTCTTTTTTTGCTTCTAATAAACTGGTTTTAAGCGTTTCCTTTTTAATTTTAAAATTGGAAGGAACCTCTTTTTGTAAAAAGAAAACTACTCGATTTTTTAACTGGTTTTCATCATAAAGGTAAAATTTCTTACTAACCTTGGCTTTTAAACTTACTTCTTCCGCTTCTTCTCCCAATTCTTTGGAAAACTCTTCTTCCTTTAATTCTACCTCTGTTAAATCAAAAATAATTTTTTTATCTTTGTCCAAGATTGGCCAATTTTTTTTTGCTTCTTCTTTAATTTTTTTTCTTAACTCTTCCAAATCATCTTTTGAGACGGTTTTGATTTTATTTCTCGTCCCACCAGAAAAAGGCGTTTCGTTTTTCGCCATAATATTTTTCGATTTTCCCTCAATCAAAAACTTACTGCCTTCCTTCAAATTATACTCAGGACCAATGCTTAAAGCAACCACTTTCCCTTTTGCGGTTGCGGGTTTTAAATTTGAGGCATCACCTGAGGCTGAAGCCACTTTCACCTCCTCTTCTAAAACAAACTTTAATCCATTTTCGGAAATTAAAACCGTTTCTTTGGGTAAAGTATAGGAAGAGTTCAAATCACTATTAAAAATTACCACCTCCCCTTTGGCTTTTTGCCCGATTTCTTTTTCACCGGTAGTTTTTTTAGAAGAAGAAAGATTAAGTTCTTGTTCTTTTTCAGTAATCGGTAACTTATCAAAATCGACTTCTTTTTTTAAACTTCCAAAAAAAACCATTTCTTTGTCTAATTTTTTTGTCTCTGGATAAAGAGTTAAGGTGAGCTTTCGAAAAAACCATTCATTGACAAAAAATCCTCCCAATAACAACAAAAAAACGAAAAAAGGCAAAAAAAATGAGGGTAATTTAACTTTAAAAGAAATTTTGGGAAAAGAAAAGGATAAAGTCCTCAATGAGGGGAGCTTAAAACGAAAATAAAGGAATTTTTCAAAAAAGCTTTCTTTTTTTTCAACCAAGGAAACTTCTTTGATATCTTTTCCAATCAAAAAACCCATTTTTTCTTCTTTTTTTTCCTCTTTTTCTTTTGGCAGACTCACTTCTTCTTTTAACTGAGTTTCAAAAACAAAAATAAGCGCTTTTATTACCTCTTCTTCTTTTATTATTGCTACTTTTGGCAATTGGAGAAAATATTCAGGCGGCCAACGATAAGAAAGAATCGCTTCGGCTTTTTCGTCTAAATCTTTGGAGTTGTAAAGGATAATTTTTGAGGGCAAAAACTCTTTACCTTTTTCTTTAAAAACGGTTAAAAGATCATCGATAAAATTATCAGTCCGACTTACCACTTTTTTTAAAACAATTTGATTGTTTTTGTAGACAAAGATTGAAAGCTGAGTTTTATCAATCTCAACCAAAATTGAATTTAAAGGAAGATTTTCTTCTTTTTGTAAAAAAGAAGCAACCGCTTCACCCACTTCTATGTATCCTAAAGGAGAAAAAGCCAATTCCTCAACCATTTTTTTTATTGAAGAAAGTAGCGGCCTTTGAATTTGTTTGGTTGCTTGATCAACTAAATGAGAGTAGACAAAGATAATAAGCTTTGAAATTTTTTCTTTGCCTAAGGTCAAAAGACTTAAGTTTTCATCAACATCATCGGTTAGATTTTCCCAACCGTTGGAATAAGAAAAATTAATCTTTTCTTGAAGAACTAATCTTCCCTCCTCTTTTGCCAAAATCATTAAAACCCCATCCTGCTCTTTTAAAAGTAAACCCAAATATTTTTCTTCACTTTTTGTTTTTTTATTTAAAAAGGGTAAAGCCATCATAGTTGGTATTTAGAAAAAACTTGATCAACGCCTTGCTTAGTAGTTTTTAAAGCCTCTTGATAAGAAACTCCCTCAACCGTGGCATTAATCGCATTTTCAATGTACTTTACAATCTCATCATTTAACCCGTTATCAAAAGTTCGGCTAATCATCGGCACTGAGACAAAATAATCTGCCTGTTTGATAACTGCCCCCAAATATTCATTTTGCAAAAGAAGGGTGGCCAAGTCAACTCGAGAATAGGGTTCACCAAAAAGTCTTTGACGGGAGGCTAATTCATAAAATTTAGTTAAGTTCTCTTTCTCCACCAAAAAACGCAAAAACTTCCAAGCCTCAAGCTGATTGCGACTGGCTTTGGAAACTCCCTCAACCCAATAACTGGCAATAGAAACGGGTTTTGCTCCCGGTAAAGAAGGAACTGGCACCACTTTTAAATTAATCTCGGGATTTGAAGCTTTAATTACTAAAACCTCCCATGATGGAGCAAAAATCATCGCCACTTTTTCTTGAATAAAAGCGGTAACAGAATTGGGAAGACTTTCATCCCAAAAAGTATTTTCTTTTTCCGCAAACTTGCGATAAGCCTCCAAAGCCCCAGCTGCCTCTTCACTATCTAGTTTTTTAATATCACCCCCATTTTGGTAAAGCATTAAAGCAAAAATGTCAGAAAAATGCTCGACATTTGAAGCCAAACCCAAAGCAATCCCCGAAGTTAATATCTTTCCTGATGAATCTTTTACCGTAAGTTTGGTCACCATTTCATTTAACTCATCCCACGACGTTGGTGGTCCCTCAATCCCAGCTTTTTTTAACAAATCAATATTGCAGATAAGAACCAAACCATCAATTTCCAAAGGCAAACCATAATAGTTATTACCAACTTTTAAATCTTTTTGATGAATTTTATAAAATGTTTTTTCAAACTCTTCATTACTCATTATCGATGAAGGTATTGGCGAAAGAATCTGTTTAATTTCTGGTATCCAAGTGTTGTGAAAACGAAAAATATCCGGTCCTTGACCATTTTGGGTTCGCACCAAAAGCTTTTCCCGATAATTTTCTGGCGACATTTTTTGATAAATAATTTTTACATGGGGATTCTTTTTTTGATAAGAAGAAATTAGGGGTTCAAAAACTTCTTTTTCCTCCCATAAACCCCAATAAGTTAAAGAAACGGGTTTTGGTGTTTTTTTTGCTAAAAAAATAAATTTGAAAATAATGAAAAAAAAGAGTAAAAAAATAACTATTCCTATTCCTAAAAAAAGATATTGATTCCTATTTTCTACAAAAACTGGTGGTGGCTCTTGCGAGCCACCTTCCCCTTCAATTATCGGTTCTTGGGGAGAAGTTACCTCAGGAGGAACTTCTTCTGGGACTAAATTTTCATCGGTCTTTGAAGAAGAATCAGCTTGATTTTCCTCCACCACCGTCTCAAACAGTTGATTTTTTTTGTCTTTTTCTTTATTATCATCCATAGGGCCAATTAAATAATATGATAGCAAAAAAGATACTTCTTATCATTAGTTTAATTTTGTTTTTATTTCTTTCTAAAAAAGTAGTCTTTTTTCTTAACAAAGAAAAAGAAATCAATATTGAAAAAAAGCTCTATCCTAATATCTTTATCAATCAAATAAACTTTGGTGAAAAAAAAGAAAAAGAGGTTGTTAACTTTTTTGAAGAAAAAAATAAAAAATTAAAAGAAAAAACTCTTACCGTGTTTTATCAAAATGAAAATATTGCCACTTTTTCAGGTGTATTACTTAATCTTCATTTTGATAGTCAAGGAATCTGGCAGCGGGCTTTTTTAATAGGAAGAAGTAGGAATTTTCCATTAAAAATTTTTCAAAAAATCACCGCCATTTTTAGTTTAAAACGGTTTGAGATTGAGTTTCAGCCATCTTTTGATTATCAACCAATTTCTGACTTTTTAAAAATTGCCAAAGAAAGATATGAAAAACCAGCCAAAAACGCTTTATTTAAATTTGAAAACGGTAAAGTAGTTGCTTTTTATAAAGAAGAGTGGGGACAAAAAATTAATGAAGAAAAGTTTATGTTTTCTCTTAATCAAACTATTCAAAAAATGACCAAAGACCAAAAAAAAGATTTTTTTATTTACCTTCCTCTTGAAAAAATTGAACCAGAGATTAAGCTTTCTTATATTAATAAATTTGGCATTAAAGAAGAAATCGGTGTTGGTAAATCTGATTTTACCGGTTCAATCTCTTCTCGAATTCACAACATTATCTTAGCCGCTTCCAAATTTAATGGCATATTAATTCCGCCTGGCAAAGTTCTTTCTTTTAACGAAACGGTTGGTGATATCTCTTTTTTGTCTGGCTATCAACCGGCTTATATTATAAAAGATGGAAAGACTATTCTTGGCGATGGCGGTGGTGTTTGTCAGGTCTCAACCACTCTCTTTCGCGCCGCTTTAAATGCCGGTCTTCCGATTTTAGAACGTCACTCCCATGCCTATCGAGTCTCTTACTATGAAAACGACTCTCCCCCCGGTTTTGATGCCACTGTTTTTGCCCCTTTTGTTGATTTAAAAATCAAAAACGATACTAAAGCCCATATTCTTATTCAAACAAAAATTGAGAAAGAAAATAATCTTTTGTTTTTTTATCTTTTTGGCCAAAAAGATGGCCGAAAGATAGAGATTGAAAAACCAAAAATCTGGGATATTGCCCCCCCTCTTCCCCCAAAATATCAAGATGATCCCACTTTAAAAAAAGGAGTTATCAAACAAATTGATTTCCCAGCCTGGGGGGCTAAAGCTAATTTTCATTATAAAGTAGTAAAAAATGGGGAAATTCTTTTTGAAAAAGACTTTTTCTCCTTCTATCGCCCTTGGCAAGCAGTTTATTTAGTAGGAACTGCCGAATAAAATAAACCAAATTTTTCCCTTAATCACCCCTTCTTCCCAATCTCTATAAATCTCTTTCTTCATCTAAACCATCTTGCTCTTCCTAGTTTATAAGAAAGGTTTTTTATTTTTCGCTCACCAATGATTTTTGCCGGTACACCACCAACAACTGAAAATGGCGCAACATCTTTTGTCACAACCGCCCCGGCGGCCACCACCGCCCCTTTGCCAATTTTTACTCCAGGAAGAATTATTGCTCTTGGACCGATAAAAACATAGTCTTCGATCAAAACGGGAGCATTTTTGGCTAAAAAATAAGGATCATTAACATCATGCTCGCTATTATAAATCATCACTTCTGAGGCAATATCAACGTGATTACCAATAATAAGCTTGTCTCTTCCATCCAAAACCACTCCTTCACCAATAATTGAATCTTCACCGATTGAGATATTTCTTGGATCATAAAAACGAGCCCCCATATGAATGGTTGATCCCTTACCAATCTTTACTCCCGCTAACCGATAAAAAAACCGCCGCAAATAATGAGAAGGCAAACTACCCACTAAATGAAGTAAAAACACCTCAAACTCTAAAAAAATATTAAAAAGGCGATTTTTTATCTTTTGAAAAACTTCTTTTTTATTTAACTTTTTTCCTGTTTTATCAACAAACATAATCACCAAACATCTAACTTCTAACATCTAACACTTTAACAAAGTGTAACTTCTAACACCTCGGAGGTGTTATAGATTCGTCACCTCGGGATATTCATAGAGACACGCCATAACATGTCTCTACCTAAAATTAACCCAATCTCCCAATTCCCATTAATCTCTACTTATCTCTATAAATCTCTTCTTATCTCCATTTATCTCCATTTATCTCTATAAATCTCTATTTATCTCAATGTATCTCTTTTTTATTAATGTCTAACGTTTAAAGTTTTGCATTTTTCGATTTATCTGATTTATCTGAATTTTTCCGATTTATCCGATTTTAGCCGATTTATCCGAATTCTTCTTACTTATCCAATTTTTAACTCTTCAACCACGCTTCTAGTTTATCAAATTCTTGGGTATTTAAAACATCATCTTTTTCCAAAAAACCCCGCCTTGCCACCGAAACGCCATAAAACATCCCCTCCATCTCTTTTAATGAATGGGCATCGGTATTGATAATAAATTTTACGCCAAAATTTTTTGCTTGTCTTACTAAAATATCAGGCAAATCCAAACGTAAAGGCCAGGCATTAATCTCCAAGGCAATATTCTTTTTTTTTGCCTTCTCAAAAACTTCTTCCCAAAAAACATCAATCTCTTCTCTTTTTCCCAAAAGCCTTCCCGTTGGATGACCTAAAATTTTCACTTTTGGAAAATCTAAGGCTTTAAGAATCCGTTTTGTCATTTTTGTCTTTTCATAAGAAAAACCGCTGTGGATTGAAGCAATAATATAATCAACATAAAAAACCGCCTCTTTTGGTAAAGAAAGCCCACCATCAGGAAGAATGTCAACTTCCAAACCAATAAAATAACCAATGTCGAAGCTTTTTAAAGATTCCTCAATCAATTTTTTTCTTTTTTTTAAAATCTCAACAATTTCTTTTTCGCTTAAATCGCCCCCAAACTTAGGATTATGATCAGAAAAACCAACATAAGAATAACCCAAGTTTTTTCCAAATTGAGCAATCTCAAAAAACGAGGCTTCACCCAAATCGTGCGACGGTTTTAAATCGAAAGAAGAATGAAGATGTAAATCACCTTTGATTTGAGAAAGAGTAATAAGATTTGGAATTTTTTTGTTTTTGGCCAACTCAATTTCGTTTAATCCCTCTCGCAGTTCTGGTGGAATATAGGCCAATCCCAAAAATTGATAAAAATCCTCTTCTTTTTCAAACTGATAAAACTTTTTGGTTTTTAAATCTTTTATTCCATACTCAGAAAGAGAATATCCTTTTTTTAAAGCATATTCGCGAAGTTTAATGTTGTGGGCTTTGCTGCCAGTAAAATACTGAAGCATTGCCCCATAACTTTTTTCATCACAAACGCGAAGATCAATTCTTATATCTAAAGAAACAATAATTGAGGCTTTTTTCTCACCGGCATTATCTACTTTTACCGCTTTTGGAAATTGAATAAAATAATCAATTACTTTTTTCTCATCATTCGTCTTTATCAAAATATCAATATCACCGATGGTTGGGGCAAAACGCCTCAAAGAACCCAAAGCTTCTACCTCTTTTACTAAAGGATTTTTTTTTAAATAATCGATTATTTCTTTGGCCAAAGAAAAAGCATAAGGTAAAACCATTCTTGGAGGTTTTTCTTTTCTTTTTTCAAAAATTTCAATTGCTTTTAAAATCTGACTTTGGGATTTTTCTCCAAAGCCTTCGATTTTGGCTACCTCTCCAGAAAGACAGGCTTTTTTTAAATCTAAAACAACCGTTTTTTCATCAAAAAGTTTTAATGCTTTTACCAGGTTAAAAGCCTTTTTTGGGCCAATGCCGGGAATCTCCATCAACACAAAAACGGAAGAAGGAATCTTTTTTAAAACTTCATCAAAATGACGACAATAACCTTCTTTAAAATATTCATCAAGGTAAGAAGCCAAAGAGGTCCCAATTCCCGAAACTTCATTTAATTTTCCCTCCTGCCAAAGATCAAAAAGATTGCGGGATAAATTTTCAATCGTATCGGCGGCTTTTTGATAGGCAATGATTTTAAACCGATTCTCTCCCGTTAGAATATAAACCGCGGCTACTTTTCTAAGAAGAGTAGCAATTTCTTTGTTACTATATTTTTCCTCAAATTTAATTTTTTTCATATTTTATATCTTACCATGAATCACCTTCATCATCTTTTAAAACTTTTTCCAAAAAGCGAGATTTTAAAGCATAAAACCGTCTGCCAAAAATGAACCTTTTTTTAGCAAAGGAAATATAAAGCTTTTTTTTTGCCCGGGTAATTCCCACATAAAACAACCGCCTTTCTTCCTCCAAAGATTCAAAGTTATCAAAACTGCGACTATGAGGAAGAAGCCCTTCCTCAACACCAACAATAAATACATAATCAAACTCCAAACCTTTAGCCTGATGCAAAGTCATCAGCCTTACTTTATTTTTCCCGTCTTCTTTTTTCTCACCTTCAAAATACTCGGCTTCAACCAACGCCACTTGATCTAAAAAATCAATTAAATTAGGAAAATTAGAAGCAACTGTTTTTAACTCGTTAATATTTTCTAATCTTGAAAAATCTTCTTCGCTTTCACTTTGATACAAACTTAAATAATCGGTTTCTTTCAAGATTCCCTCAATAATCTCACTAGTAGAATAATTTTCTAAATTAGAGTTTATTTTTTCATAAAAATTTTTAAAGGCAGGAAATCTTTTTTTTCCTAATTTTTTTACTCGTTCAAGCGCCAATTGATCATTGGGGTAAAGTAATAAACGAAGAAAGGCTAAAATATCTTTTATCTCTTTTCTCTCATAAAAACGCACGCCGCCAATAAGAATATAAGGAATCCCAAAATGTAAAAAAACTTCTTCCAAAATTCTTGATTGGGCATTTATTCGATATAAAACCGCAATATTTTCACCAAAAAATTCCGGTTTTTTTCCAATTTCTAAAATCTCTTTTGCCACAAACATTGCTTCTTCCTCCTCATTTTCTGCTTCAAAAATCTCCTCCTCTTCCCCCCCATCTTTATCGGTATAAAGTTTTAAAATCGGATGATTTTGATTTTGAGAAATAATTTGATAAGCAAAATCTAAAATCTTTTGGGTGGAGCGATAATTTTTTTCTAAATAAAAAAGAAAGACTTTTGAAAAATCTTTTTGAAATCGAAATAAATTTTCCATCTTAGCTCCTCGCCAAGAATAAATACTTTGGGAAAAATCACCAACCGCTGTTACCTGCTTTGCTTTTTTAGCCAAAGATTTTATTAACTCATATTGTAAAAAATTAGTATCCTGAAACTCATCAATTAGAAAATAATTTAACTTTTTTTGATAAAAGTCTAAAACAGAGGGATTTTTTTTAAAAAGGAAAACCGTTTTTAAAAGCAAATCATCAAAATCCAAAGCATTATTTTCTTCCAATGCTTTTTGATAAAGATAATAAACTTGAGCCACTAAATTTTTTTTATAAAAAGAAAATTTTTCCAAAAAAACTTCCGGGGTAATCATTTCGTTTTTCGCTAAACTAATATAGTAGGCAAAAAAAGAAGGGGTTAATTTTTCGATTTTTTCTTTTTTAAGAATATTTTTTATCAAACTAAGCTGTTCTTCTTCATCATAAATTAAAAAGTTTTTTGCGATATTCGCCTCTTTCCAAAAACGTCGTAAAACCAAAGCTCCAAAAGAATGAAAAGTCCCAATATAACCCAATTTAACATAAGCCCCCAATTCTTTTTCGATTCTTTCTTTCATTTCCAAAGCCGCCTTGTTGGTAAAAGTAACCATCATGATTGAAGAAGGAGACACTTTTTTTTCTTTAATCAAATAAACTACCTTAGCGATCAAAACCCGTGTTTTTCCTGAACCCGCCCCGGCCAAAATCAAAGAGGGACCATCGACAAAAAAAGCAGCTTTTTTTTGAGCTTCATTTAAACTTTCAAAAAGAGAACTCATAAAAATTTTAAAAAATAATCTTAAAAAACTAAAGAATAAAAAATAAAAAACGCCGCCACCCCAAAAAGAATTAAAATTGAATGCACTGCGCCTGATGTGGGAAGAGTGGTTACCGCAGTTGGTGATGGATAATAATTATTGGAAGGTAAAGGGGTGGGTGTTTCTGCTTTGGCTAAAATAATTTCCGTTGGGGTGGGTGTTTCTTTTGTGACTAAATTGTTAGTTGGTGTTTGAGTGGGAGTTGATGTTGATAAATAAGAGGTTGGCGAAGGATTAGAAGAACTATTTTGATTTAAGGCAATAAATTTCTCACTGGTTGCCACTTGGGCTTTTGTTTTTTTTGGGGCAACAGCTGACGTTGTTTTTTCCTCAGTGGGTGCCTCCATTAAAAGATAACTAAAATAAAAAATTGCCCCAATTAAAAAAATCATCATCAAAATTAAACCTAAAGTAACAATCTTTTCTTTTTTCATTTTTTTAATTTTTAATCGCCCAACCAGCCTTCTTTTTTTGAATGAAGTTGGGCCTCAATTTTTAAAAAAGAATCCGCCGTTGCCATTTGATATTCTTTATAAAAAACATTTTTTTCTGGATTAAAATTTTGGGTAATCGATTCTTCATCCCAAGCACCTTGATTAACCTTAATTCTTGCCATATCAATATCAGAAAAACCAACTTTTTCAATCCCAATAAAAATCTTTTCTCCTGGTTTTAAATTTTTTAGTTCCTCATCATTAAGTTCTTGCCATTTTTCATTATATATTTTTATTTTTCCAGTTAAAATTATTTTTCTTTCTTCATTAGTTAGTGAGGAATTAACTGGTAATTCTTTGGGTGTTTTGTTTTTTGTCATGGTAAAAATAAAAATAAAAAAAGATACCAAAAATAAAATAAAAACAATAAAGATGTTTCCAAAAAAGAATGAAAAAGAGACAAATTTTTTTTCATCTTTTTTTTCGATTAAAAAAATTTGTTTTTTTTCTTTCTCAAAATAAAAATTGTCTTTAAAATCAGGAAGATTGATTTTATTCTTTTTCCTTTTTATTTCTTTTTTAAAAAGATAAATTTGATAGCCTAATAAAATTAAAGTAACAAAAAAACTTACTAAAGAAATTTTATTGACTGAAGAAAAAAAATTAATAACTTCCTCCATATAAAAAAATAATATCAAAAACCAAAGAAGAATCGCAAACCCAAACCAATCGCCAAAATTCCCAAAAAAGAAAACAAAATAACATTATTAGAGCCAGAAACAAACGGCGTTGGGGTAGGTGTAGAATAAAAAATTCTCGGCGAAGGAGTCAGTGACTGCAAAGTTTGAGTTGGCAATATTTGAGAAGTGGGGGTAGGACTTGGTACCATAGTTGCTGAAGGAGTCGCCTCTCCCAAAACCCGACCAAAAATCGCTTGATTACCAACCAAACGAAATTCTCTTTTAACCTCAATCTCCTTATTATCTTTACTTTTTGTTTTTACTATTAACTGATAACTTCCTAAAGGTAAATTTTCTAAAAACCTGATCGACCAAAAACCGTATTTATCGGTTTTGAGGCGAGCACTATAGTTTTTATTACCCACCATTGGCAAAAGACTTAATAAAACCTCATTGCCTGGTATTGCTTTTCCTTTAATAAGAGGACTAAAACCAGGAATCACCGCCTTTTCTTCCGGATAGATAATTTTTATTTCCTCTTTTTTATTAATTTCTTTCTCAAAGGTTGCTCCCAAAACTTGCTCCTCAAAAATAAATGAATAATCCCTCCCAATAAACAATGGCTGAGGAATAGGAGAAAGCTTTTTTATTTCTCCCTCAACTTTGGTCTTTAATCCAGTCTCTGAAATAATTTCAATTAAGATTTTTTCTGAAGAAGAAGGAATTTTTGGAGTCAAATCTTTTAGGCTATACAAAACATTTAAAGGAATTAACCATTCACCGGTTTCTTTGGTAAATGAAGAGAAAGAATAATAATCTTTAATATTTAAAAAAACGATGGCATTGACCAAAGGAATATTGGTTTCTTGAAGTACTTTTCCGTAAATTAAAGTTGGCGTTTTATTGGGTAATTGAAGTTTTGGAGTAAAAAAACTAAAAGGCTCATCTTCGTATTTTTTAATTATTTGGTTATCAGAAACAATCACAAAAAAATATTTTTTTCCCGGAGATAAATTTTTTAAATTAACATAATGAAAAAAAAACTTGTTTTTGTTATTGACCGTATCCCTCTCATCCAAAATAATCGACGTTAGTTTTTTTTCATTTTCTCCATATAAAATAAAACCGGTGGTTTTTTCTTCAGTTTCCCAAACAATCGTTGCTTGACTGGGAGTAAGGTTAGTAATTTCCAATCTTTTTAAAAGCTTTTTTGTTGCTTTGGAAGGAAGAGACTCTTTATGAAAAAGATTGGCAAAAAAAAGAGTGATAATAAAAACAATTAAAACCGCCAAAGGAAAAGGAACTTTTGGTTTATTTTTTAAATAAATATTAGTATAATAAGTCATATTGATTAGGGTTGTTTTTCCACTAATATATTTAAAATTTTATCATCTAAATGATAGGTTTTTATCGAAGGTAACTTGGGGATGGCGATTTTTCTCTCATAAAAAGCATGATAAATATCAGCAATCATCCAAACAATTACTGAAACAAATATCGTCAATGATATCCAAAAAAATTCCTTTTTTCTCATAAATAACTAGCGTTAATCTTCATTTCAACTTTTAATAAACCTGAGGGGCTACTTTCTTTATTTTGTGTAATAATCAATTTCTCAACCATCTTCAATCGCCTTTGTTTTAATAATTCTTCTAAAAAATTAAAGATTTTTGAAAAATCAGCCTCTCCCTCGATATTTAACACTAATTGATTATATTTTTTTTCTTTTACTTCTTTTAAACTTGTTTCTCCCATATCTATTTTTTTAAACAAAAAACCACTTTCACTTGAAACTTTGTTCAAATCATCAACTACTTTGGCTAAATTTGGTTTATCAGGAATCGCTTCCTTCAAAAGCGGCAATTTTTCTCGATTATTCTCTAAAAACTGCTGCACTTGAGCAATCATAACAATTTTTTGATCATAGAATTGATCCACTTCTTCCAAATCTTTCGCTTGTTTTTTTAACGAAAACAAAGTTTTAAGGGTCGGTCTTATAATAAAAAATATCGAAAAAGAAAAGATCAAAAAAAATAAAACGGAAAAAGTATAATCTTGAACTTTTTGATAAAAAATATCTTTTTTAATCATAAAAATTGAGAAAACTCTAACTCAAACTCATAAAAAGCTTCACTTTTTTTGATTGATTTTAAATTTACTTTTTTAAATTTTTTTTCTTTTTTAACTAAATTAATAAAATTTTGAAGATTCTCAGGCAAAAAAGCAACTCCTAAAACCTCAATTGAATCAACCGAAACTCTCATTTCTTTTAAGGTTAAACCCTGTGGAAAGATTGAGACAAAATATTTAAACATCGAAAGAATTTTCTCCTGTCTCTCCAATACCGATTTTACTGCTTCTTGTTTTTTTTCAATGATTTCTGCTTCAGAAAGAAGGGGTAAAACTACTTGAATAATTTCTTTTTTCTGAGCCACTGCCTCTTTTAAATCGATAATTTTTTGATCAAGTTGAAACCGATAAAAAAAGACAAAAATTATCACCAATTGAGTAATAACAATAATATATCGCAAATAATTTAAAGAAAAATAAACCAGTTTATCGACTAGCGAAAGTTCTTTTTTGGTTAAAAGGTTAATCCGAAAGCTCATTTTTTATTTTTTATTAATTTGGCCATTTTTGATTTAATCCGACTGGCTTTGTTTTTATGAATAACTTTTTCTTTAGCTGCTTTATCTACTGCTTTGTAAAGATTTTTTAGTAATTCTTGTAAGTTTTTTGCTCCTTCTTTTACTCCCTTTTTAATTTTTCTTATTAAATAATCAATTTTATTTTTATATTGTTTATTTAAAGCGGTTCTTTTTTTGGTTTTTCTTAAATTTTTTTTGGCGGTTTTAAGATTGGGCATAATTTTCTCCCTCCTTTCTTAAAAATCAAATTTTAAATTCCTTTTCATAAATTTTTTCTCCATAACTACCGGTAAATTTTAAATTTAATTTTATTGGTCCTAAAATATTATGATAACGACAGGTACCGGAAGAACAGGTGCCAAGAACTATCTTTCTTCCACCGTGATTATCTTCTTCACCACATTGCCAAAATCTTTCCGTTTTAAAACATTTACCAATTACTCCTTGCTCCACCGTCCCTTCGCCTCCCTCTAAAACATCATTATTTTTCGCTTTATAACTTAATTCAAAATCAATCGCTTTTGTCCCTTTTGGTTCGTTACTGATAGTTAAGGCAACTTCTCCTTTTTTCAAAGGTTTAAACTCAACTTTAACCGATGAATCAACGGTTGGAATCAAAGCCTCAGTGGGCAAAGCGGGCCCTGAAACTTCTTTTTTAGAAAAGCGTTTATTATTTATATTTAAAAGAAAAAAAATAAATCCCAAAAAAAATAAAACAACAAATACTATCCCAAAATAAACTTTTTTCTTTAATACCATAAGATTTTAAGTTAAATTGATAACTTTTGATTTAAATAGTCTTTTAATCGATCAATTGATACCCGCTCTTGTTTTTTACTATCCCGCTCTCGCACAGTAACCGTCTCATCAGCCAACGTCTGAAAATCAATGGTCACACAAAAGGGGGTGCCAATCTCATCTTGAGAAAAATATCTTTTTCCAATATTTCCTCGATCATCAAAAGCAATAAGATACTCACCTTTAATTAAATTATAAACTTTTTTTGCTTTTTCCACTAACTTTTCTTTATTGGCCAAAAGAGGAAAAACCGCCACTTTTACGGGTGCCAAACGCGGATCAAGTCGTAAAACAATTCTTTCTTCTTCTTCATAATAAGCATCAATTAGAAAAAACAAAGTCGCCCGATCAACCCCACCTGAGGTTTCAATCACCCAAGGAATAAACTCTTCTTTAGTGTTTGGGTCTTTATAAGTTAAATTATGGCGCGAAAGATCCCAATCACCCCGATGATGAATTCCTTCAAACTCACTCCAACCAAAAGGTGCCTGATATTCAATATCAGTGGCAAAACGCGCATAATGAGCCCGTTCGTGGGGCTCATGATCACGAAAGCGCAAGTTTTTTTCTTTAATGCCAAGATCAACATACCACTTAAACCTTTCTTCTTTCCAATAAGAAAACCATTTATCACCCTCTTTATCGTCTGGATAAATAAAAAACTCAAGTTCCATCTGTTCAAACTCGCGGGAGCGAAAGGTAAAGTTACCAGGAGTAATTTCGTTTCTAAAAGCCTTACCTATTTGAGCAATACCAAAAGGAATTTTTACCCGTGAAGAGTCAACCACGTTTTTGAAATTAACAAAAACGCCTTGGGTAATCTCACCTCGAAGGTAGGCTTTTTGTTTTGGCTCAGTTACTCCCAAATAAACTTCGGTTAAAATATTAAATTTTTTGGGCTGAGTAAAATTATTTTTTTGACCACAGTTGGGACAGGTTTCTTTTTCAATTTTATCAGCCCGAAAACGATGGTGACAGTTTTTACACTCAACCAAAAGATCGGCAAAAGAAGAAACATGCCCCGATCTTTCCCAAACGATAGGATTCATAATAATTGAAGCATCAAGGCCAACAACATCTTCTCTTTCATAAACCATATGCTTCCACCAAATTTTTTTAAGATTATTCTTAAGCTCCACCCCCAATGGTCCATAATCCCAAAAACCAGCAATGCCGCCATAAATCTCTGATGAAGGATAAATAAATCCCCGTCTTTTGGCCAAAGCAATAATTTTTTCCATCATAAGTTATTATTATAGCGAAAAATTGGGAAGTTTTTCTTCAATTATTTCTTCAACCATTTTTAAATTTTTAAAAAGTGACTGCTTTTTTGTAAGATAACCTAAATTAAAAAGAAGCTTGTTTAAAAAAAAGTTAAAATCAAAATCTTTCTTTTTTTTTGCTAAATTAACCAAAAACTCCAAAGTTAAAGAAAAATTTTTTTCATCTTTTACGTTTTCGGGCAAAATTTTATTTAAAATATAAAAAAACTGATAAAGATATCCCCATTTGGTCCTATCTTCTTTAATTGAAGAAAAAGCCGAAATTAAAACCACTTCCTCAAGAATAAATCTTTCCTCTTTTTTTTCAATAACCACTTTTAAAAGATTAGCAATTTGAAAATAAGAAAGACGGCGACTGGTAATTTTTCTTATTCCAAAAGCAAAGACATTAATCTTGCCAAGAGTTTCACTAAAAAGAGTCAATAATAAATTATTATTAAGAAGCGGTCTTTTATTAAGAACAATGGCTTTGGTGGTAAAAACTTGTCGCATAATTTAAAACCTTATTCTTTCAATTTAATCTCTTTATCGGTATCAAAAATTCCTTCATACATCTTTTTATTTTCTATTACTACCATAAGTTGTTGATCTTTTGTCCCTGGTTGTTTTTGTAATAAAAGACGGTAGTTCTCTTTTTTAATTGTCTTTGGCAAATAATAAGAAATGGTAACTTTGGCTTTTCCTAAAGGATAGACTCTAAAAAATCCCTCAAAAACTGTTTTTCCTAAGTCTTCGTAAACTTTAACCTCTTTTTCTGAACCAGAAAAATTAATCAAAGTTGACCCTTTTGGTACATAAACTCTAAGCCAATTGCGCAAAGTTGCATTCAAACACAAACCTCCTCGCTCCAAATTACAATCAGAATGAGGATAGGGATTGCGATACTCCAAAACTACCTCCCGTCTTATTTTTTCTCCTTCAAAAAAAGTCTTGGAGGTAATCTTTTCTTTAACAAACATGTTCGATTTGGCTCCGGCAAAGTTGACATTATTAATATGAAGATAATCACCTGAAAAATCAACAATTTTTCCGGAAAAATTAACTTTCTCAGCTGCCTGTTGTAAAGAAGGATCGGTGAAATATAAAAGAACATGCTTTTGTTTAAGATTATCAAACATCGTTTGGGCTAAAATTCCCCAATATCTTCCTGGTGAAAAACCCAAAGCCTTATACAAAAGGGAATACATTAACTCCCCCAAAATTCCTTTTCTATTTTCTTTAAGATAAGGTGTTGGTCGATCAACGATATCAAAAAGCGTATAAATTACTTGAGGACAGTCGCAACGTTTATCAATCCTTGCGGAAAAATTGATTCCCGAAACCTGAATATCACCAAAAATTTGTAAAAAATCAACCAAAACTTTGGTATCAATAAAAATAATCCCATCGTAGTTAACCTCTTTGCTACTTTTTTTATAAAGAGATTCAAACAGTAAAACCGAAGTTGGAACATCAGGAGAAAGATTACTGTCACGTAAGAAAAATTTATAAACATCCTTATGATAGGTAAGAATTTCTTGAGGTGCTTTGGGATGAGAAATGGTTTCGTCTAAAGAATAAATATCATTTGACTCAACTACCTTTATCCTTCCATTCTTCACCTTAAAAATCGCGTAAAAAGTTAAAAATCCGCCAGTTGCTCGTCTTTCTTTATCGTTTTGAAAAAGGACAAGATAAGTTTTTTCTTTATCTTTACCAAAAATTTCCGGTAATTTTTTTATTAAAGGTTTGGCATCAACAAATAAGCTAAAAATGCCATCAAATTGATTTTTGATTAAATTAATTTTTTCTTTATATTTTTTGGGGTAACGATTGGGGTTAATCTTATCAAGATAATTTTTTGCCAACGAAATATCATTGGCAATGAGATCAATTTTTTGAAGCATTTTATCCAAAGTTAAAATCGCCGTAGCAAGTCGTTCTTCAGCGGAAAGACTAACAAAATTAGTTTCTCCCTTCTTAAAACCGATTAAATCAGCGTAAGGAGAAACAGCCAAAACCGCTTCTTTTGCCGCTTTAATCAGATATTCTCCTGCTAAAACTCCATTTTTAAAATCCGCTCCATAAGGAACAAAACTTAACCAAAAAAGTTTTTTGGCACTTTTTTCAAAATCTTGATACTGATTAGAAAAACTCTCCAGTTTATTTTGTAAAAGATCAATATCGTTTTTAGAAAAAGCGGTTTTTAAATTTTTTGCCAAAACTAAAAGTTTTTCGCCTTTTGCTTTAACTTCTTTTATCGGTTTAAAAATAAAAATATAACCAAAAAGAGAAAAAAAGATAATAAAAATAAAAAATGAAAAAATCGATTTTTTTCTTTTCATATTATATTAACCAAGTCTGACTTGGTCTGACTTGGTTTTAATTTTTGCTTGTCCCCCAAATCTTTATTGACTTCTTTTAACTTTTAATTTTTAATTTTTTTACACCGCCCCTTTTCCGGTAATCATCACCCAAGGAGTTTTTAAAATAATTTTAAGATCATTAATTAATGATAAATTATCAACATACGAGGCGTCAAGGGCGATTCGTTTTTCAAAATCAAGATCAGATCTTCCAGAAACTTGCCAAAGACCGGTAATTCCCGGTTTTACTGATAAAACTTTTTTAAAAAGAGACTTGGTATGAGGAAATTTTTTTTGTTGATAAGAAAGTTCATCTGGATAATAAGCTCTTGGTCCAACCAAACTCATCTCTCCTTTTAAAACATTAAAAAGCTGAGGAATTTCATCTAAAGAGTGTTTGCGAATAAATCGCCCAATTTTTGTTACTCTTGGATCATCTTTTAATTTATAATTTCCCCGTTGGTACTCTTCATAAAGTTTTTTAAAACGTTTATCCGTTCGAAGAAGATAATGAGCATTGACGATCATGGAACGGAATTTATACATTTTAAACTTTTTTCCATTCTCACCCACTCGTTCTGGGACATCAGCGAAAATCGGACCAGAAGAATCAAGCTTTATTAAAATAGCAATGACTAAGGCTAAAGGTAAAAATAAAATTATCAATATCAAAGAAAGAACAATATCTAAAAATCGCTTTAAAAATTTTTTATAAGTTTGCCCATAAAAAGGTTTAAGTAAGATGTTCATGTTCTGTCCCTTCAAAATTCTCAACGATGTTTTTAACCTTAGCCACCGAAGATTTTTTACTAATCAATAAAACATCTTTCGTATTAACTACCACTAATTCATCCAAATCAATCCCAACAATTAATTTTTCTTTTTCATAATTATAAATAAGACTGTCTCTTACGTGATCTAAATAAACCTTTCCCCGAATAATATTTTCATAAGGATGATTCTCCAAAGCCTCTTTTAACGACTCCCATGCTCCAATATCACTCCAACCAATATCTTCAATGACAACCAACGCCTTATCTTTATCTAAATTTTCTAAAATGGCGTTATCAAAATTGATGCTTTCTACCTTGCCATACTCTTTTTCCAAAACTAAAGAATAATCTTTTTTTCCATAATAAGCCAAAATTTTTTCGGTATTTTTATAGATATTTGGAGCAAGTTGAGCAAATTGTTGGTAAAGAAAAGAAGGAGTGGTGACAAAATAACCTAAATTCCAAGCATAAGTTTTTGACTGAAAATATTTTTGGGCGGTTTCTTTATCTGGTCGATACTTAAAGCCTTTAAACTCATAAAAAACTAAATCGTCGATTTTTTCTTTTTTTTCCCCAAAATGAATGTAGCCTAAATTCGTGCTTGCAAAACGCGGTTTATGAGCAATAAAGATAATTTTCTCAGGGTTTTTTTCGATATACTTTCCGCTTTTTTTTAAAATTTCAATAAATAACTTGTTTTTTTTTACTAAATGGTCGCCCCACAAAATCGCCAACGGTTCTTGCGGGCAAAGTCTATTTAAAATCCCGCAAACCAAAGCAATCGCGGGACCAACATCTTTTTTCTCTGGTTCAAAAATAAAATTTTTTTTGGGAATTTGAGGTAATTGTTCATACACAATTTTTTTATATTTTTTATTGGTGGAGATAAAAATATCATCGCTTTTAAATCCCAAAAGACAACGCGAAACCGTCAGTTGTAATGTCGAATAGTCGTCAATTATTTTTTCAAATTGTTTGGGTGATTTTTTTCGAGAAAGAGGCCAAAGTCTTGTCCCAGCACCACCAGCAAAAATAACAACTTTCATATTATTTTTTTAAATTTATCGATAAAATTAATTTTATCAAATTTTTTTAGATTTTTTAAACTGTTAACTTTAGTTTGATATTTTAATTTTTTTTCAATTAAAAGAAATTTATCAACTACTCTATTTAAACTCTCTTCATTTTGCTCCTCAAAAAACAAACCGGTTTTATAAGAAACCACCGTCTCAAGGGAGCCTCCTTTTTTGTAGGCCAAAACCGGTGTTCCAAAAAACTGCGCTTCCAAAGAAACATAACCAAAATCTTCTTCTTGAGGCATAATTAAAGCTAAGGCATGGGAATAAAGATAAGCTAATTCTTTATCGGTTAATTTTTTTAAAAAAATAATATTTTTTGCCGCCATTTTTTTAAGTTTTTTCTCCTCTGTCCCCTCCCCAACAATAATTAATTTTTCTTTTCTTTTATTAAAAACTTTAACCACTAAGTCCACTTTTTTATAACTTTCCAATCTTGAAACAACTAAAAAAAATGGTTCTTTTATTTCTTTCAATTTTGAATTTTGATTTGTCATTTTGATATTTGATATTTGATTTTTAATATTTTTCCAATACTCTATATCAAAAGGTGGATATATTACTTCGCTTTCTCTTTGATAGTACTTTAAACACCGCTTTTGAACCGTTTTGGAAATAGAAATAATTTTATCAGCCCTTTGGGCGCAGGCATAATCCCATTTTCTTAAGTAATTTAAATAAGGGGAAACTAAAAACTTTTTTAAACCAAAAAGATGATAGTTTTGCGGCATTATCCACAAAAAACGGGTTGGGGTTAAAAGATAAACAATGTGTTTGACTGGCGTTTTAACAATGACTCCTTTGGCAAAAGAAGATGTGATAGAAATTACTAAATCAAAATCAGAAAAATCAAAAGTTTCAAACGCCAAAGGATAAAAAGGAAGAGAAAAAAGACGGTTTTTTTTTATAAAAGAAGGAAGTTTTTGAATAAAAGATGTTTTTATTAAAAAATTTTTTGCCCAGGAGGCTTTTTTCTCATCAAAATAAGAAGAAAAAAAAACGGCCTTTGGAAAAATTTCTAAAAAAGTCAAAAGCACTCTTTCTACCCCACCCCATTTATCCAACCAATCATAAACAATGGCTACTTTTTTTTCTTCCATTTTTTTTATTAAATTAAAGTATAATAAAACCAAATATGTTTAACATTTTAAATATTTTAAATTTTTTTAAGAAAAATTTTAACAAAAAAGATTTTTTAATAATTTTTTTGATTTTTTTTCTTTATTTTTTTAGTCGTCTTGTCAACTTAGAAAAATTTCCTATTTTTACCGATGAAGGAATCTACATTACCTGGGCAAAAACTGCCTGGCATGATGCATCAATGCGTTTTATTTCTTTAACCGATGGCAAGCAACCACTGCAAACTTGGGCCACCATTCCTTTTTTAAAACTTTTTCCCAATCACCCCCTTTTTGCCGGTCGACTTTTTTCTGTTTTTACTGGTTTTTTTTCTTTATTTTTTGTCTTTGGCCTTCTTTTTTTTCTTTTTGACAAAAAAACGGCTTTTTTGGGTAGCTTTTTTTATATCTTTACCCCCTACTTTCTTTTTTACGATCGAATGGCTTTGACTGATTCGGCCGTAAACATGGGTTTTTTGGGAATTTTGTTTTTTTCTTTACTTCTTGGAAAATACATTCGCCTAGATTTAGCTTTAATCTTTGGTTTATTTTCCGGAATAGCACTACTTACCAAATCATCAACTCAACTTTTTGTTTTTTTAGGCCTTTTAGCACCAATAACTTTTCTTTTTAAAAAAGAAAAAGATAAGCTAATTAAAATATTAAATTTTTATCTTCTTTATTTTTTAGTAATTATTATTGCTTTTTTAATCTATAACATCCAGCGCTTATCTCCTTATATGCATTATATTGGTATAAAAAACACCACCTTTTTAATGACAAAAGAAGAATTTTTAAAAGCACCTTTTTCTTTGTTTTGGAATAATGTTTTTGGAGTTTTGGTTGATATTGTTTGGGAATCGGGATTTATTTTACCAGTCTTTGCTATTTTTGGTTTATTATTTCTTTTTAAAAAACAAAAATCTTTGGCTTTTTATCTTTTTCTTTGGTTTTTAATCCCTTTTTTAATTATTGCCTCAATTTCTAAAGTAATTTTTCCACGATACCTAATATTTTTTGCCTCGTTAATGGTTGTTTTTGCCTCGTTTTTTCTTACCCAAATTAATAAAAAAGTAAAAATCTTTCTTTTCACAATTTTTTTAATTTCCGCTTTTTATTTTGATCACAAAATTCTTTTTGATTTTAAAAATATTTCTTTTCCAAAAATTGATCGAGGTCAATATATTGAAGGACCACCAGCTGGATGGGGGGTCAAAGAGATTATTGATTTTTCCATTAAAAAATCCAAAGAAAAACCAGTGATTTTAATGGCAGAAGGAAATTTTGGCTTAATTGGTGATATGCTTCGCGCCAGCCTTCCTCGTGACGGCCATCAAGTTTCTGTTGACGCTTACTGGCCACTTGAAGAAAAACATTTAATTTCTCGTCAAAAAGATTTGGATAAATATTATATTTTTGTTGTTTTTCCTCACCGAAGTGATTTTCCCCAAAACTGGCCACTAAAACTTATCAAAAAATTTGAAAAACCAGGAAAAAAATCAGCCATTTATTTTTTTCAGTTGTTCAAAAAATGATGAAAAAAATTTTTTCAAAAATCTTATTTTTTAGTCCATTTTTATTAATTTTTTTGTTCTTTATTTACCATTATCGTTTTATTTATCAAACTCCTTTTGATGAAAAATATGCCCGTGACTTATTTGATCATTCCCAGTATCGAATTCCCCGAAGTCCAAGATCAATTAGTGATGAACTTCTCTATCAAGTGGCTGGTGTTGATTATTTAAAAACCGGAAATCTCTTTGATATTAATCCAGAAAAAGCCCCCTTGGCTAAATATTTTTATGGACTATCAATTATTTTTTTCAAAAATGCGCAAATAATTTCGATTTTTATTTTTTTAATAACTTTCATTGTCTATTTTCATTTAGTTAAATTATTTATCAGAAATAATTTTCTAATTTTTCTTTGCCTATTGATATTTATCACTGAACCACTGGTGTACTCACAAATGGCCATCGCTATGCTTGAACTTCCAGAAACCTTATTTTTTTTAATTCATGTCTATTTTTTCCTCAGATTACTTAAAACAAAAAAATTAAAAAAAAGGAATTTATTAGATTTATTAATTGCTGGAATTTCTTTAGGGGCATTTACTTCTATAAGATTTGGTTTATTTGCGGCTATTCTTATTTTTGTTGATTTTCTACTCGCTTTAAGAAAAAAAATGCTACCGCTTTTTTTCTCGATGACTATTTTTTCTATCGTTTTTTATATTTTAATTTACCTCCCATATTTTTTGACTGGAAATAATTTCATTTCTTTCTTAAAGGCCCAAAAATGGATTGTTCATCATTATCTTGATTCATGGCGTGTTTCTAATATTAAAACAATCTACGGTGCAATATTTATTTACTTTCTTACCGGTTTTAATAAAGGTTGGTATGAAGGAGCTGTCTGGGAAAGAATACCCGAATGGACAATTTTTTGGCCTGTATACATCTTAATTTTTTTCATCCAATTGAAACAAACTTTAATCTTCACCAAAAAATTTATTCAAAAAAAAATCAATGATGAAGAGATTAAGCATCTTTATATTAACATCTTACTTACGTTTTTCATCGGCTTAATGATTTTTATACCGGTTTTCGTAAGATACCTTTTATTATTATTCCCTTTTTTAATTCTTAATACTATAAAAGAAATCTCAAAATTTAAAAAAATTAACTTTCGTCACAAAGTATTAATAATCACCTTTTTATCGATTTATTTTATTCAACAATTATATTATCTTAATCCCACACCAAAATCAGTAATAAAAGACATTACTCGTCAATGGGAAAATAGTACTTATCAAGATGTTTATGACTTATTAAAAATGGAGGATGAAAAAATAGATCGATGGAAATTTTGGCGAAGGATAAAGTTGATAGAAAAAAAGCTTGGTATCGATAAAAAACGAGTAGTAATAGGATTAAAAGAAAATTTTTATCCTTGGAAAAATAAATTAAAGGGAGAAATGTTTATTAGCCTTAATACAAAAATAGGAAAAATC
>Ga0123519_10003824_pt1 | contig 24760 bp, 24 predicted proteins | sample YelNatPaOPRAMG02_FD_87396 | JGI IMG/M metagenome (GOLD analysis project Ga0123519, IMG submission 87396) | Hot spring microbial communities from Yellowstone National Park - Yellowstone National Park OP-RAMG-02 (version 2) | ecosystem: Environmental > Aquatic > Thermal springs > Hot (42-90C) ...
ATCCAAACTCAGAAGATATCGCGCTTAACATATTAAGACCTAAACAACACATTTACTTAGAATTGGAAAAGGAGCTAAAAGAAAAAGGCGAAATAATATTCCCCTATAAAAACCACACAATTGTACAAGTGACTGGTCATATAGTGAATAAACCAATATTTGCGCCAAAGCCTACACCTGAATACGTAAAAGGCTACATTGCCATGCACGAAGGATATATTTTATACTCTGAAGGAATGAGAGGCCTGGATCTGGTAAAGCAGTCTCTTGATACAATGGAAGAACCAACCCAGTTCTTTGAGCAACAACAGGTCAAGGCCTCGCTTTATCTCCTCCTTTCAGAGGCAGGCGGCGAACTGGGTTTCTCATATTCAACGTTTCCGTATACTGTTAGCAGCGTTCTTTCTACTTCAACCTCCGTATGTTACGAAGGTGGTTTTACAGTGACGCGTCACGTTTTCTCATTCAGTAGTACAGAAGAGGCTCTAAATAGCTTGGATGACATCAAGAAAGCTAACCCAGAAGCCATTGAATTTCAAATAGTTGACAACTACATAGTTGTAATTGCCAAGTATGGAAGTGATTTACTACTTAGGGAACTTAGGTTTCTATAGCACTCCTCTTTCGTTCTACTTTCTAACTAAAATATGCCATAACACTTCATTAACGTAATATACCATGTAGCACCGCAAAGCCACAGGGTAGAACCGCGTGACAAATCACGATGCTTGGCTCCTGAACTACTTGCAGATGCCACCAGAACAGAGGTTCAGATGCTATGCCTTCATTAACAAGATCTTGGAGCTCGGAGGGCACGTAGCCTGGGTCCTCAAACCTTCTATGTGTAAGTCTAGGGGAAAGAAGCTCAAATTGGGAATTGGAGACTTCCTTCTAATCGAAGACAGTGGATTTTTTGTCGACATCAAGCGAGAATGCGAGGATATCGGTTTGCGGCTAACGAAGCTAGAGTCGATCGCAAAGGTTCTAAGCGCACAGCTTCGCCCCGCCGTGCTAGCATTTTACCACGATTTTGGCATTTACGGGGAGTCGCTTGTAAATTTGGCAGCCGCCCTCAGGCACTTGGGCTTCTCAAGGTTCGCCTTCCTGACCTCTTCGACTGTTCAGGAGAAATTGCATGGGGTCGATGCTCTCTTCCTGCCTGATGGTGACAGCTCCGTCGTTGCCCAAGGATTGGAACAGGGAGGGGCGGAAGCGATAAGGAGCTTTGTAGCTGGAGGTGGATGCTGCATTGCGATGCGCGATAGCGGATCGCTTGTTGCTTCTCCAACTTCCACCGACCGTGTCGTAGGTCCACAAAAAGAGGAGTTCCAAAGTCCAGCTTCGCTCCTGCGCATGATTCCTTGCGATGTTTTAAATGAGTTCAGTGAGTTTCCAGCACCAAGCTCAGTTTACAATCTTTACGAGAACGAGGAAAAAGTTAGAATTTATCCGTTCGACGGAGAGGTGATCGTTAGGGTTACAAAACCGTTCCATCCCATAATGTTCGGCTACAGCGGAAAGCTCAAAGTTTTCGCAAAAGGCCCCATCTTCTCAACAGCAATTGGCTCCGACAACCTGTGTGTTTTCGAGAAGTCTACATGTAGAACCGATCACCACGTTCCAGAAGACCTAGCCTGGAGAATAGCATATTCCAGACCTGCAATCATCAGCGGATCCTACCAAACTGGAAAGGTTGTAATCGTTGGCGTTTACCTAGAGTGCCCCAATATACCATCAACATGGCCAATACTGGGCAATATCGTCTTTAACTCAATCTCTGCAAAACCTTTGTGCGAGGTTGAACGTTCCCCCACTCAGGATAATATACTAAGGCTTGCAGACATGGTTGTCCACCAATCTTTGGCCCTTGGAAGAGCAGTATCTTCCTTGGAGCTCGACATGGAGGTACTCACTCCCAGATTGCTTGCCGTTCTCGACCAAGCGGCTATTAATGCCTGGATTTCCAGCTCAAAAGCCGTACCTGAGATGCTTAAGGCGATTGAAAGGCTTGCAAGGTCATCTTTAGATTCGGCCCAACTCTACTCAAAGGTCATGAACATTAGGACTTCCATCGAGGCTCTTGAATCGTCAAATGAAATGTGGAGAATGCCTGATTATGCTCTAAACCTTCTGAACCGAGCTGATGCTGAACTACACTCCGCTCTCTCTACAGCTTCTAGAGCCCTTAAGGTTCTGAGAGGCCTGGCAGAACAGATTGGAAGGAGCTTGACTGAAGTGGCCTCTCTTGCAGAGCTTGAAGCAACGATTAAACCTGACATAGCAACGATGAGAACGCTCAGGTGCAGCGCCATGACGGTTGTTTCTGGTTTGCTTGGGGGTGCGCCTTTTCACTCCCCCTGGTACGATAATGAAAGTGGACCATGCCTCAACACCTGGTTGGTCAAGGGACAGGAAGGCCTCGTGGCTCCAATTCTAGGCCTTTCTGCAGCTTTGGAAAGGGCAAACATGCTGCTTGGCAGCAGCATAGCCATCAGCATGCGCTAACCTCGAAGGGGATTTTTGGAAGTGGAATATGTGGCAGAACCTTGTGTGCAGGTTGAAGAATCGAGCCCCTTCACAGCTAGGGCCATAGCGTTTGCCATTTTATCGTCCATAGCCTGGATCCTCGCCCAATCTTTCGTAGGTCCATTGAGTGGCTTCTATGTCACAGGCGAAGGTGCATTCGCGATGGTGTTCTTAGCCACAGTCCTTTTTCGTGGTCGTTTGCGTCCTGTTGAGTGTGCATTGATATTCGGAATGGTCGAGGTGACCTCGATAGCTGCAATCGAGATCGGGGCAATGGCTGCTGCACCATTGGCTATAGGTGCTTTTCCAGCTCTCAACCCACTCCTTGAATGCGTTCCGGATTTCTTCAGGATTCCAGCCCAAGATGTCGAAGCTGCCTTGCTTGGTAGGTCTCCAATCCCGATGGATTTAGCCCCAAACATCCTTGCTATGTTCTCTATCAACTCCGCCTTCCTCCTCCTCATCCTCCTTTCATCAGTTTTACTGAGAAAGACGTTCGTCGATGTCGAGAAACTGCCTTTCCCAGTTGCGCGTGCTACATATGTGGTGACAAATGTCCTAACGCCTGTCCAGACCGTAGAACAAGAGTTTGGGAGAAGGGTCTTTTGGGAGGGAGCCATTATCGGCTTTCTGCTCGTCGCTGTAACCGAAGGATATCTAGTAAGCCAGGAAATTCCTTTCCTAAGCCTCATCCCAAGTTCCTTCAATGAGACCATATACAGTGTGCTCAGCTCTATGCTTCCGGGCTCGCTGATGGGTTTCTCATGGGGAGGCGCCGTCTGGACAATGTGGTTCCTTTACCTTGCTCCTACCGAGTCCACATTGACGGCTGCAGCAGCAAATTTCGTCGCATACATGGTTCTGGCACCGTTTCAAGTCGCGTTTAAGACCGTAAATTGGGGCCATTCTCTCAGCTACTGGGATTTTTATGCAAGACTCTATAGTGGTGGGGCAGCCTCCTACTCTTGGCTTAGTGCAGGCCTTCTCTTGTCTTCAGCTATCGTTCCTTTCGCCATGAGCATTAGGCAATCACTCACGAAACTCGATTTTTCAGAAGCATTACCTTGGAAGAACCTAGCATTGGCCTTCATGCTCCTGCTCATCTTGGTCTTCATCTGTACCCATCTGATGGCGATGCCCCTCTTGCTTTCGATCTTCGTCATTGCATTCACCATTCTCTTTTACAATATGTGGCTCACAAGGTCCCTTGCAGAACTCAATACTGTCCAGCCAAACCAGGACCTTTTCACAAGTTCTGCTTGGTCTTTGGGTAGTTTATTCGCTGGCTTCAGGCTTGGCAGAACCTCGAGGGAGGCATACGGTACGATAGCCGCCACTTACATGTTCTCAAGCAATGCAACCGTTGGCGCCGGATGCACCGAAGCATTCACTATCGCAAGCTTAACTGGAATGAGGTGGCGCGACATGGGGCTTGTGCTTGTCTGCGGCATTCTTATTGCTGCACTCATCGGACCTTTGGCTTACCTTTCAATTCTTTATGCGTCTGGCTTCCCATCCTCCCAAAGCGACCCAAGGGGAGTGCTCTGGACCCATGCGCTTAACAGCTTGGGGTCGAATGCCGCCCTTTCCTACATAGTTAATGGAGTGGACCCTTACCCAGTGAACTTGCCTTCCTGCCTTATCGGCTTCTTTGCAGGGTCGGTTGCACTACTGCTAAGATCGAGGTTCCCATCGCTAACCCTTTCAGTTGTCGCCGCAGGTGTTGGATTTGCAACAGATCCTGGAAACGGATTCCTTGTCTTCCTGATACCTGGGCTGGCAAAGCTTCTTACGATAAAGCTCGGAGGGATACGCCTTTACGAAAGCTTTGGCTTGCCCCTTTTCACAGGCATTTCATGCGGGGCTCTGCTCTGCACGCTTATTTCCTCCCTCAACGTTCTTAGGCACTTATTTCCATTAGCAGTTTTTTTGGTCATTTTTTAATGAATTTAACGGTTTTTTTGACAAAAATCTCGTAAATCTCTTGATTTTTGGCCAATTTATAATTGCCTTACCACAGTGTTTATATCGACTATTGCGATCGTTCTGACGAACGGACATGGTTTCAGGTTATTGCTTGAAATGCCGTAAACAGGTCGAGGTAAAGGATGCAACTGAGCAGTTGTTGAAGAATAACAGGAAGGCTCTGGTAGGCGTTTGCCCAGAGTGTGGCACAAAGATCGTGAAGTTTGTCAAATCGTAGTTTTCGGCCTTTAGACGCCTCCAAGCCTCTTTGTGTACTCATTTACCGCCATCCTGTAGCTGTTCGTATCTCCGATGTCGATGAAGTTTGCATTCGAGACATAAACGTAGGCCCTCTCATCCCTCGCCATTGCCTCCTGGAAGACCTTGTCCATGCTGACCACCTGGTTCTCGGGGATATAGTTGAAGATCCTGGGCTCGAAGATATATATGCCTGCGTTGACCAATGCCTCGGTTTTTGGCTTCTCTTCCCATTCCTTTAAACTGAAATCGCTATCGATATGAAGAACCCCGAACCTAGAGGTTGTCGTCAGCTTCCTGGCTACAAGCGTTGCCAAACCTCTCTTCTCACTGTGGAACTTTATCAAAGGTTTAAGGTCAAGGTCCGTTATCACATCCCCATATGTGACTATGAACGGCTCTTTTCCGATCACCTTTTCAACAGTCTTAAGCTGCCCTCCCTGCGACAACGGCTTGGCGGACCTAACGTACTTTATGGAAACGTCTGGGCTTACAACCGTGCCATTACCAAAGTAATCTTCAATTATGTGTGCTAGGTAACCAGTTGCTATAATTATGTCCTTAATTCCATTGGAAGAAAGCCAGCATACGATGTGCTCGAGAATCGGTTTGTCTCCCAGCGGCAGCATCGGCTTTGGAACCATGAATGTATAGGGTCTTAATCTCGTTCCTAGTCCTCCGGCCAATATTACGGCTTTCAACACGTCGCTTCGATCCTTTCTGCAAGTAGAAAAACTTAACTTGAAGTGGCAACTTCATCTTGCTTCCCGATGCCTTGCAATCCAAAATGAGTTATCTGGCTCCCGGCTTCTCCCCGGATCCAGATAAGTACCTTCTTGCTACCTATTCCGTGCGCTCTGTCCTCGGAGTTGCCAGAGCGGGCTCTAAAATAGCGGAGAACGCAAGCTTGGGAACCTGGACCGAGATCCCGATCCTGAAGCGCATCTTCGAAAGACTTGCTGCAAAAGTTTACTTCATTGATGAGGTGAACGGGCTGGTCAAGATAGCCTACCCTTTAGATCTCTTCGAGCCTGGCAACATGAGCCAGTGGTTGAGCGTTTTCTCAGGTAGCCTATTCGATATCAAGCTATTGGAATCCGTTAAGCTTTTGGACATCGAAATCCCAAGCGCTCTAATGGTCCAATTCAAGGGTCCAAAATTTGGCCTTGAAGGTATAAGGAAGATTCTTGGAACGGAATTGACCCGAAGGCCTCACTCAGGAACGACATTCAAACCAAAGGTCGGGATGACTCCAGCAGAGATGGCAGAGGCAGCATATGAAGCTGGAGTTGGGGGTATTGATTTCTGCAAAGACGACGAGACATTAACAGATCAAAGTTTCTGCAGCATCTCCTCCAGGGTCGTGAGCGTGATGGAAGCGCTCGACAGAGTAAGGGAGGAGGTTGGTCGCCGCGTCCTATATGCTGTAAATGTAACTTCAGATGTCGACAAGATCTTTGACAGAGCTGAATTAGCTATCGAGCATGGAGCAAACTGCTTGATGGTCAACGCTTTCGCAGTTGGCCTTTCATCATTAAGGATGTTGGCCGAGGATGCTTCTATTCCAATTCCGATCCATGTAAATGGTGCTGTTCAGGGATCGATGTCGAGAAACCCAGCCCATGGCATCTCTAGGCTCGTGTTTTCAAAGCTTTTGAGAATGCTCGGTTGCGATCAATTCCACATTGGTACTGCAGGCATTGGAAAGATGGATCCATACCAAGAGGAAGTACTTGCATGCGATGCTGCATTGAAGAAGGAGTGGGGATCGATAAGGAGCACCCTGCCTGTGGCAAGCGGTGGCATAAACCCACGCCTAGTGCCCTCGATAGTTAAGGCCATGGGGAATGACATACTCATTATTGCAGGTGGAGGACTTTGGGGGCATCCTGGGGGAGCAAGGAAGGGAAGTAAGGCCTTGAGCCAGGCGATAGATGCTACAATGCTCGGCTTGCCCTTGGACGAGTTTGCGAAGAGCCATGAAGAGTTGCGTACCGCTTTGGACCACTGGACAGGAAGGGAGGAGTAGCGCTATCGTTTCATCTCTCTCGCTTCGGCCTTCGTTGCGATTCCTCTTTTCACGATGAGTTCTGCCAACTTCTTAGGGGTCAACTTGGTCTTCGAAAAATCGGCCACCGCTGTCCATTCGGCCGTCCTTCCCCTGCTTAAAGTCCTGGATTCCGACATGACAAGATCTATCCCCTGCTCTGCCACGAACTGAGCTGCCTTGGCAAGAGCGCCGGGTATGTCTTGTAGCAGCACCTTTATCGATGCCAACTTGGCTTTTTCAGTTATGGGTGTCATTATGAGGTTCTTCTGTTCTTGGTCGACGACAAGCAGAAGAGATGTCTCAGTCCCAATTGAAAGGGCATTCCTCGCGAACAGTGGTATGAGGACCCTGCCCCTTTCGTCTATCTTTACTATCTGCGTTCGGGCCATGAGCAATGGCAATTGGAGAAGGTTTATATAGGTTGCGGGAACAAAATGGGATTAATCCCATGAAAATCCCACCAGCAAAACTCGACTCCAACGAGAATCCCTACGGTCCTTCACCAAAGGCCCTTTTCGCGGCTGTGGGCGCCATAAAGGAAATCTCAAGGTATCCCAAATCGGCAAAGAGCTTGGAGGAAAAGATAGCATCATTATTGGGTGTTGAGGCTGATGGGGTTTTGATTTCTTCCGGAGGAGACAGGGTCATAGAGCTGGTGCTAAGGTCCATCACAAGATCTGCAAAAAGATTAGTAATACCTATTCCAGGCTTCCAGATGTACTCTATAATTTCTGAAGCACTCGATTTGGATGCGGATTTCGTTCCTCTTCCAGTTGGAAGCCACGATGGTCTTCTCGAGAAGGTTCGAAGGGGAGATCTTGTCTTCATCGGTTCTCCTAACAACCCTGATGGAAAGATTTTGGAAAGGAAAGATTTGGAGGCTTTGTTGCAAGATTGTGCTTGGCTTGTCCTCGACGAAGCCTATGCAGAGTACGCTCGGATTTCATTCGCCCCACTTACGAAGAGCTATCCCAACCTGATCGTCATAAAGACGTTCTCTAAGGCCTTTGCGCTCGCGGGGCTGAGAGTTGGATACCTAGTCGCTTCAGGCGATGTTGTAAGGTCAATACGTTCCCTTACCGGACCGTACGAAGTTTCATCGATTGGCATCGAGGCTTGCAAGGCTGCGCTTGAAGACATACAGTATTACAACAGGGTCGTTGACTTAACATGCAGGAACAGGTCGAAGCTACTGGAAGCGCTTAGCAAGATTGGTCGCTTGACGGTTTTCCCTTCACATGGCAACTTCATCCTCTTCAAGCTCCAAGGCGCTTTTGCAACTGAAGTTTGCAATGACCTGAAGCTGAGGAACATTCTAGTACGAAACTGCAGCGGGTGGAGGGGATTGGATGGAGAATTCATCAGGGTGACGGTTGGTACTTGGTCGGAGCTGGTTCGCTTCATCTCATCTTTGAGGGAGGTTTTGGGATCATGACACAATTGGTTATGTCCGTACCAAACAAGGGGAGGCTTTACGAGCCCACAATGATCCTCTTGGCAGAATCTGGCATATGCAACGGCGGATTCGATGAAAGGATTCTCTCCATCGATACAGCGATCCAAGGCCTTACTTTGATGCTGGTGAGAGCAGCGGACATCCCAAACTTCGTCGAGAGCGGGGCAGCTGATCTCGGGATCACCGGGCTTGACATGGTGATGGAGAGTGGATGCGATGTTGCGAAGCTTCTCGATCTCGAATATGGCGCTACAAAGGTCGTTCTTGCCGCACCTCCTTCCTTCTCCTCTGCAAAGGATCTTAAAGAAGGCGCGAGAGTTGCAACAGAACTTCCTAGAATGGCAACCGAATATTTTAGGAGGCTTGGCATAAGGCCTAGAATAGTCAGCGTGTCGGGAGCTGCCGAGATAATGCCCAAGATGAAGGTTGCGGATGCTGTTGTTGACATAGTTAGCACGGGCACGACGCTCCACATGCAGGGGTTGAAGATTCTAGATGTGGTGGCAACTTCCTCCGCCTGGCTCATCGCAAACAAATCAAGCCTTAATGCCGAGGATAAGAAGGAGGCTATCGACCTGGTGAAGACGATCTTGGGATCGACGGTAACTGGAAGGAACAAGAGGCTGGTCATGATGAATGTTCCACACGAGAAACTCAAGGATGTAGTGAACACTGTACCTGCAATGGGAGGTCCGACCATCGCGAGGGTCGAATCCACCCCTCCTATGTGGGAGGTATACTCAGTCGTGGACAACGCAAGAATCTTCGAGGTGATCAAGGCTGCAAAGCTTGCAGGCGCAAGGGACATACTTGTGATGAAGATCGAGAAGGTGATACCATGAGGTCCAATTTTCTTGTCATCCCATCGATAGACATCAGCATGGGGAAGGTAGTCAGAATAAAGCAGCACCGGGTGATCGGTTTCGAAAATCGACTCGAGGATCCTGTGAAAGCTGCCTCATTCTGGGCAGATAGGGGTGCTAATCGCTTGCACATCATAGATATTGATGGCTCAAAGGCAGGGCATCCTGTAAATGTTGATACTGTGCAGAAAATCTCGAAGACCGTTACATCTGCGATCCAAGTTGGAGGAGGTGTTAGAAATCCGAAAGATGCGTTGCTATTAAAGAGTGCGGGTGCAGACTTCGTCATATATCGGCCAAGAGTATCGGATAAAAAAAATCTCGAATCATTTAAAGGGATAGAGGGCATCATACTTGGGCTTGATATTGTTCGCTGGCCTTCTTTGAACCAGTTATCTTCCAACCTGCTTTCAGCCCTCTCAGCAACAGGAGCTAAATCATTCCTCTTGTGCGATGTTTCAGTGGAAGGCACGTCGAGGGGTCCAAGGTTCGATCTGCTTGAATCCCTTCTAAAGTCCCTCGATTCCAAGGGAGAGATTTTCAAAGGTGTGGAGCGAATCTATGCTGGTGGGGTTTCGTCGATGAAAGACATCGAAGGGCTATCCTCCATCGGTTTTTCAGCAGCTGTGGTCGGAGCAGCCCTATACCAGGGGTCCTTGGAAGTGGGAGATGTATTATAGATGGTTAAAAAAAGGATGGCACTTTTCGAGCGTTCGACAAAGGAGACGAAGATCAAGGCATCGCTCCTGCTCGATGGCGAAGGCAAATGCCGCATCGATACACCATGCAATATGTTCAACCACCTCCTTTCCTCGATGGTCAAGTTCAGCCTTTTCGACTTGGATATCGAAGCAAAAAATACCCTAGAATCCGATGAACACCACCTAGTAGAGGATGTTGCAATTTGCCTGGGGCAGGCTTTCGACAAAGCCTTGGCATCCAGAATCGGAATTTTAAGATTTGGTTTCTCCTTGACTCCAATGGATGAGTGCCTCGTGCTATCTTCCGTTGACCTGAGTGGAAGAGGTGGTTGCTACCAGAGGTTGAGGTTCAGGTCTGCCAGGATCGGCGACCTGTCTACAAGCCTCATTCCCCACTTCTTCTCAAGCCTCGCTGCCAACGGCCGCTTCACAATGCACCTTGGGGTATTGAGAGCAGGGGATGAACATCACATGGCTGAAGCCCTCTTCAAGTCAGCAGGTCTTTCACTTGGCAGCGCATCGCGCATAGTGGGAAGAAACGTTCCAAGTACGAAAGGGGTCCTGTGAGGTAATATGACGTTGACAAAACGAATCATCCCGTGCCTAGATGTAAAGAACGGAAGGGTAGTAAAAGGTGTCCACTTTAAGGGCTTGAAAGATGCAGGCGATCCTGCCGAACTCGCAAAGAGATACGAGGAAGATGGGGCCGATGAGATTGTCTTTCTCGACATTACGGCCTCCCTCGATGGAAGGGGAACTTTTTTGGAAGCTGTGAGGAGGACTGCCGACAATGTTTTCATCCCTCTGACTGTTGGAGGCGGGGTTAGGACTGTAGAAGATGTAGGCAAGCTGCTTAATTCAGGGGCAGACAAAGTTTCAATCAATACAAGAGCTGTAGAAGCACCCGAGCTCATAGCAAGGGCAAGTGAGCGATATGGTTCGCAGTGCATAGTCGTGGCTGTCGACGCCAAGAGGAATGGCGCTGGAAGATGGGACGTATTCACTGTCTCAGGTAGCTATGCTACTGGCCTGGACGTTGAAGAGTGGTGCAAGAGGGTCCAAGAGCTTGGTGCTGGCGAGCTTTTGTTGACAAGCATGGATGCGGATGGAACGAAGGCAGGTTACGATCTAGAATTGACACGCACTATCTCCGAATCGATCAGCATACCTCTCATCGCCTCAGGTGGAGCTGGAAACGTGGAGCACATCTATAAAGTTCTGACATCAGGAAAGGCGGACGCCGCTCTTGCTGCCTCGATCTTTCATTATGGTCTCTGTTCAATATCAGAGCTGAAGAAGCAGCTTCGTGATCGAGGTTTGGCTATGAGGTTGTGATCCGATTTGGGCTCTACATTCCTTGAGGAACTGTTTGAGGTAGTAAAGAGCCGCAAGAGCAGGTTTGATAGTTCTTCATATACATCAAAGTTGATGGCCTCAGGACTGCAGAAGGTCCTATCGAAATTTGGCGAGGAGAGCGCTGAACTGATCGCTGCCGCCTGTGGGGAGGGGAATGTCGTTGGGGAGGCTGCCGATGTTCTATTTCACATGATGGTTGTCCTGGCCGCAAAGGACGTAGAGTTCTCAGAAGTCATAAGGGAGCTGCAGAGGCGAAGGAGATGGGGAGGGTCAGAATAGCGATAGTCAACTACGGGGTTGGGAACCTGAGAAGCATACAAGGGGCTTTGCTCAAAGTGGGTGCTGAGCCCATAGTTACTAGAAATCACAGAGAGATATGGGATAGCGATGGCATTATCCTGCCAGGTGTCGGAGCTTTCAAAACGGCTATAGAAAATCTAGACGCAGAGATGATCATAGACAAAATCTCTTCCGGGTCTCCGGTGCTCGGAATCTGCCTTGGTTTACAGCTTCTATTCAAGTCAAGCGAAGAAGGAGGATTTGTAAGGGGCCTCGGGGTCTTGGAAGGAAGCGTTCGGAGGTTGCCCTCCTGCATCAAGCTTCCCCACATTGGTTGGAACACATTGGATGTCCTGAGAAAGTCTCCACTTCTCGATGGTGTACCTGATGGAGCTCACTTTTACTTCGCGCATTCCTTTGCTTCTTTCGATACCGATTCGGATTACTGTTCTGCAACATCGACATACGGAGGAAAGTTCGTCTCCATCGCATCTCAAGGGAATGTCTTTGGAACGCAGTTCCATCCAGAGAAGAGTGGGACGGTTGGCCTAACCTTACTGAATAACTACGTAAGACTTGCACAGGTATGATTTTGATGGAATTCGACAAAGGTCAATTGGAGAAGCTCTTGCGCTTTCGAAATGGTTTGATCCCTGTCGTAGTACAGGACCGAAATGGCGTTGTTCTGATGTTAGCATACATGAATAGGAAGGCTCTGGCAAAAAGTCTTTCAACGGGTTTTATGCACTATTGGAGCAGGTCGAGGAGGAAGCTGTGGAAGAAAGGGGAGGTTTCTGGGCATACGCAAAAAATTATTGAGGTGAGGGTGAGTTGCGAGGGCGAAAGCCTGCTCTTCAAGGTCGAACAGATTTCCGGATGTTGCCACAAGGGGTACAGGACCTGTTTTTATAGAGCCATGAAAGGGAAGGGTTTAAAGATAGTTGAGAAAAAGTTGTTTGAACCAAAATCAATCTATGGCAGACCTCAAAAGAAACCATTCAATGCATAAGAATAGTTTATAAGCAAATAGATTTTTTTCATTAAAACTATTTGTGGCGAAAGCTCTTTAACCACCGGTTCTATGCTTGCCTTGTGATTCGCGTGCTCCTTGCACGGTACAACCGATACCAGCAAAAGCCTTTTTGGCAAAGCTTGAAAGGTGAGACGAGATGGATAGCGACTTCTTAGGTTACGCGAGGCAGTTGGCTTGCAGAAGGATGGCTGGGGAGATAGTAGTATCTGCAAACATTGGTGTCTCGATGAGGAAGTGGAGGGAGAATTTTAACCTGACTCAGACATCGGTTGCAAGAAAGATGGGCGTTTCTGCAAGCGTCGTAAGCGATTATGAAACAGGGAGGCGGAAATTTCCAGGTGTACAGTTTTTGAGAAAGTTCATCGATGCCCTCGTCGATCTCGATACTCAGAATGGAGGGGAAAAGATACTGGAGCTTGCAAGGATGGAACCAATTCCTTCAGGTGTCATACTTGGAATTCAGGAATTTGCTTTACCCGCAAAAGCCTCCGACATCGTTACTGCAGTCCATGGAGAGGTCGTAGCTTGCAGCGAGATGCTTGACAGGTACATATTCGGCTACACGGTTGTTGACAGTGTAAAGGCAATACTCTACTTTAAGGGAAACGAGATGATACACCTTTACGGCTCAACTAATGAGCGTGCATTAGTATTCACAAATGTGGAGCATGGACGTTCGCCCCTAGTGGCAATAAGGATGTATCCTTTCAAGCCTAGGATGGTCGTGATCCACGGGCCAGCCCGCATCGACCCTGTTGCCATCGAGATAGCAAAAGCGGAAAGGGTCCTGACGGTGATATCGAGGTCTCCAACAGTGAAGGATTTGGTTCAATCACTTCAGGACGTTGAGTTGATAGCCAAACTTTCAGGTAAGGAATCACCATAGTGGAGCAAAGTTACCAGTATATGGGTCATTTCATTTCTGGAAGCGTGGTTTCCGGTAAAGGCGAAGCCAGAGAAATCATGTCTCTCGACTGGGTCAAATGGCAGATGCGCGAGAAGCTAGGCTTTCTGCCACATCCCGGAACCTTGAACCTGAAGCTCTCGAACGAAAATATCATGGCTTTGAAGCATTCCCTTTCAGAGGTAGAAGGTGCTCTGATATCGAAACCTGGCAACGATTCTGTTTGTGGCATATGTTACAGGGTCGTGATAATGCATGAATTCGAGGGTGCTTTGGTTTTCCCCAAGGTTCGTGGACATGATGAGGAGATCGTCGAAGTTATGGCGCCTTTCCCCCTTCGGGAAAGGCTAAGTCTGAAAGATGGGGACGAGGTTATCCTGGAGATCCAATGACAGTTTTTCCCGTTTAGGCAGTTCTTGCGATGGCAAATGGTTTGATTCTAAGTGAATGGCTTCGTTTCCAAAGCTGTGCATTTTCAGGGAGGCATGGAATGTACTGAAAGCTTCCAGGCCCTCCAAGAAAGGTTTAACTAACTGGAATGCAAGATCAGCTTGGCGAATGAAGAGCACCTCAAAGCCTGACACGTGAAGGCTCGATGGGCGGACTGACGCCACTGAACTCGATGGGGATCTTAACATGTTAGTATTCTCCTCTGCACCGGGCAGGGCCGACTTCTTGAATACGCACCAGGACTACAAGGGATTGCCCACGGTCCCAATAGCTATAGACAGGAGGGTGAGAATGACAGCCAGGCCAAGAGAGGATTCTTTAATTGTCGCAACTTCGAGCAGCGTTCCTGAAGGAGAGAGAGTAGAACAGTTCTCTTTGGAAAGGCCAGCATATGAAAAAGGGCATTGGTGGGGCAACTACTTGCGAGCTGTCGTTAATTCGCTGATGCCTATGAGTCAGAAGTGCTTCATCGGATTGGACGTAAAGATAGAGAGCGACCTGCCTATTGCTTCGGGGCTTGCAAGCAGCGCAGCACTTGAGGTAGCTTTTGCAGAGTTGGTGAGTCGAGCAAACGGCCTCGCGATAGACACGAAGGGGATAGCTGAGATCTGCTACCGAGCTGAACGCATCGAGCTAGGCATCCCATGCGGCAGGCTCGATCAGTACTCTTCCGCTTTCGGCGGAACGATACTCTTGGAAAGCCGTCCGCCATACACCGTAGAGGAGTTGCCCAAACCTCCTGGAAGTATCGTCGTAATCGATTCAGGGGTTAAGCACTCTACCGCATCGATTCACCCGATTAGGCAGTCTGAGATCGATCTCGCCATTTCTCAGCTGTATGAAGCAGGATGGCCTGGAGACGGACTGGTGAGAACTTCAGTTCCAAAGCACGACGAGCTTTTTTGGGAAAAGATCGACCCGGCTTCTATTGAAGTTTTTTTGCAAAGCGTCGATGAGGTGTATTCCAAGAGGATAATGTTCACAATATTGATGCAGCGCTCCACCGTAATTGCTGTTCAATTACTCAAAGGGAAGGCCCTTGACAAAGCCTCTTTGGAAGAGATTTTTGGAATGAATCGCACTTTTCCGCAAGGTGAACTGGAGATCCTAGCTGGGATTTTGAATTATCAACATGAACTTTTGAGGGACCTTTATGAGGTCAGCCACCCTAAGCTGGAGTCCTTAAGGGAACTTGCCCTTTCATCAGGTGCGATGGGTGTTAAAATATCGGGCGCTGGAATGGGCGGCTCCATGGTTGCCCTTGCCAAAGACGATGCGGAAGCAACCAAATGCGTAGAAAAGGCACGTGAGGCTGGAGCATGGGCAACTCTTGTAAGAGTTGACTCGGGCGCATCGAGCACCTTAACAGAATAGCGCAAGGATTTACATACCTTTGCCATAGCTATGCTTGCCATAGCGATGTGATAAGATTGTCTCACCTTAGATGGAACCCGGTTCTATCTGAATGGATAATTGTGTCTCCGGCTAGGCATGAAAGGCCCATACTTGGGAGGGAAGGGTGCCCATTCTGCCCTGGCGCTGAGGAGGTTAAGGGCGATTGGGATGTCAAATCTATTCCAAATAAGTATCCAGCTCTTTCGCCAGACAGTCCAGAACCAGCTTCCGAGGCTGGTTACGTCAGCAAACCGGCAAGGGGCATAGCCGAGGTTGTTGTCACGAGCAGGCGCCACGATGACCGCCTTGACACTATGCCCCAGGGACAGGTTGAGAAGGTTCTTTCCCTTTTTGCTGAGCGAACGCTTAGCCTTTACAAAGAACATTATGTAAAATACGTCTACGTTTTCGAAAATTTTGGTTCTGCCATAGGAGTTACGCTAACCCACCCACACGCTCAGATATACGGAATGCCTTTCGTGCCTCCAGTTGTCAAGAGGGAATTGGCTTCAGCAAAAAGGTACCTTGGATTGCATGGGCGCTGCCTCTTCTGCACAATAATTTCAAGGGAACTTTCATCGCGCATACGTTTGGTTGATCTGAATAAGGATTTCATCGCTTTCATTCCATTTTACGCCAGATGGGCCTTCGAGGTCCACGTTTACCCAAGGAGGCATGTGGCCTTCCTGCATGAGCTAAGACGTCAGGAAATCGTAAGTCTTGCCAAAATACTGAAGAGGATAGTCACTGGCTTCAATTCGATGTACGGTTTTCCATTCAGTTACGTGATGGCTTTTCACCAAGCTCCTTTGGGAAAAGAACGCGGTTACCATTTCCATATCGAGTTCTACCCGCCGCATCGGCAGAAAGACAAGTTGAAGCACCTTGCTGGAATAGAGCAAGGAGGAGGAACATTCCTTTCCGATACGCTTCCAGAGGAGAAGGCTTCGGAGCTAAGGGACAAGTTAAATAGGAAAGGCTTGTCTACTTCTAATGTTCCCCGTGCATGATTTGCACATCTGGAATACGATCATGCCTGTTTTGATGAAGTATCGACAATTGTACCTAAATTTAACGATCACTCTAGCGTTAAGCCATTTATTATTATAAAGCAACAACTTATATGTTCGCAATATGCTGGCAGCGTAGAATGGCTGATGTTCTGTAGTAGGGCCCGCGTCAAGATAGCCGCATTTGTGATCGCTATCTGCCTGATGGGCCTTGGAACTAAAAGCTCTAAAGCAATAATATTCTCGTACTACAGTTATGCCTCGTCTAACTTCGATTCCCAGGCTCCAGATGGGTTTAACCTCTCTAGCAATTGTTATTACTCCAATATAACGAAAAGCGCAAGTGGGTATTCGCTCAACCTTTCAGGTAGAATCGAGGAAGCGAAGGCATCGAGATCCTTTCTGCAAATCTTACCCCCATTCAAGATATCTTTCGAAGTCAACATAAGGCTGCACAATGACACATCATTTCCACTTGAGTTCGCTTATTCGAAATTCGGATCTTCGCCCTTCGTGGAGGTAAGGTTGCTGAGAACTGGATCTGGAAAGCTTGGCGTCATGCTGAACTCGACAACTATCTCGGAGACGAGCAAGGTCATCGGTCTGAGAAGTTGGCAATCGATCATCGTGATCTACGATCCATCCTCGCCAAAGATAGAGGTTTACACGAATGGCTCTATCGCTTACTCCTACTCTGGTCTTTCAGCCTACCTCAACAGTTCCCTATCGCTATCCTTCGGCGTTTTAGGTGCTTCCAGCAGGTCAACGGGAGAGGTCCTTCTGGATAGCTTTGACCTAAGTCTTTCTCCGATCTTAGAGGCCGAGAGGCCGATATGCAGCCCTGGAGACACGGTCTACATTTTGGGGCGCCAGTTCAGTTCGGTCAGCGACATAGAAGTTATGGTGAAGGACCCAAGTGGAAGAACGGTCAAGAGCTTGACAGCCCAGTCTGACTCGAGTGGTTTTTTCAGGATCGGACTGAACCTATCTGCGACGGCGGCCTTGGGCAAGTACGAGATTTCTGCTACAGATCCTACAAGGGGAACCGTAAAGTCATACTTCGGTGTCTGGTCTTGTTCTAAGTCGAAGGTTCAGAGAGCCGAACTTTTCACGTTTTCAGGTGGAGGATTGCGAGGCACAACCACAATAAGCATAACGATTTACAAAGGAAGCCTCGAAGTGAAACGGCTCAGCCTTACTACAACAAGCTCGGGCTCTTTCTCAACCGAGACTGAACTTCCTCCTGATGCAGAGATAGGAACATATTCCGCTACTATTTCAGGAATGGGAACAGCAGACTATCCTTCAAGGTCATTCTCAGACTCTCTTTCATTCGAGCTGACATTGTCTACATTGAATGTCAACATCCAGACGGACAAGTCCCTCTACAACAGGACGCAAACTATGAGCGTTACGGTCCAGATCACGTATCCAGACGGGTCATCCCTCCCAAGCTCCACAAACGTCCAGCTTCGGCTATTCTATCGCCAGATTCTCGTAACGCCTGCTGCCCAGATGACATACAATTCAGCTTCAAAGCGCTGGCTCTGGTCATACACTTTCAGCTCTTCTGCCTACATTGGGAACTATACAATAGCTGTTTCAGCTTCGGATGTGTATGGAAATTCGGGCTCAGCCAACCGTTCAGTCAAGGTTGAGCCGGCAGCTCTCTCGATCACCATCTATGGTCTGAAGGAGGTTTACCAGCGAACGGAGATCATAAACCTCTCAGCCTCCATATATTATCCCGATGGTTCATTGGTCTCTTCTGGAAATTTCAAAATGAGACTTAGGGCTCAGACGGGTACTGTGAGGGAGGCTCTGATAGTCTACGACCAATATACGGGCAAGTGGCGCACGCCGCAGGAGGAGCCATACAGAATCCCCGTCGACGAGGTCACAGGCCTTTGGACCCTAACTGTTTTGGGCAACGATTTTTCAGCAAACTCAGGGGACGAGTCTTTGATTATAACAATAAATCGGGCTACGATCAGTATCTTCGATGCACTTGTTAATTCATCATATCCCAGGACAAGCAGGATAGCATTGAGGGTTAGGCCCATCTATCCTGGAGGCTCGTTGCTCACATCCGGCACAGTTTCAGCAACGCTTTCAACAGCTGGTGGACGAGAATATACATTTCCGCTCTCACTCAAGCCAGATGAGGGGGTATGGGCTGGCGAGGTAATCATAGGAAGAGATTTCTCCCTTGGAATCGCGACCCTAAACCTTACCGCATTGGATCGATACCAAAACTCCGGATCTTGGTCAGACAGTTTTGATATAACATTGGCAGTACTCAAGGTGTCTATTCAGGCTGAGAGAAGCGATATCCAGATCGGTTTCGACTCATTGAGGCTTGTTGGGAATGTAACATATCCAGATGGCTCCCAATTGACTGATGGAATAGTTTCCGCGAACATAAAGGCTGGAAATGCTGTGCTTGAAAACCTGAACCTAACATACCATGAAGGCATCGGCTGGACAGGCTCATATGCCCCAAGCATCTTCGATCCCTCCGGAGTTTACATCGTGACCATAACCGCCCAAGATGCATACGGAAATGGCGGACAGACATTCTTCCGGGTTAATGCGTCACAAACTTTACTCTTTGGAGTCATAGTCCTGATTTTGCTATCGGTTACAATAGGCGCTGTGTTATGGTTAAGGTCCAGAAGGGAATCGATGCCACCGACGCGCCATCCAATTCCTGAGCTATAGACTCCTTCCATATATCCAGTACCCTTTGGCCAGCTCCATGAAAGTTTCGGATTCAGTCCTCGCCCTCTCAAGCATCTCGGCTACGTTCCCCTTCTCTAAACTCTCCCTCAATTTTGCTGTTCCGGCCAGCAAATCGACATAATACCTCCCACTGTTCAACCTTCTCCAACGAAAGTCCTTTTCATAGTTCCGATAAATATATTCCAGTATTTGGACCGCCATCTCGAATGGTTTTAATGATTCCTTTTCGAGTATATGCACATATATTCCCCTACATATTTCTCCCGCATATTTTGAGCCAATGGGTTTGAAGCGAACGGGCGAAAATTTCAGTCCAGGAAGGCACAGTTCATTCAGCTCCTTTGCACATCTATTCTCGTCCAACCAAGGAGCCCCGATGTAGCGGAAGGGTGCAGATGTACCCCTTCCCTCTGACAGGTTCGTCCCTTCAAAAAGGCATGTACCAGCATAGACCAGAGCTGTTTCGGCGGTTGGAATATTTGGCGATGGTGGCATCCAGCTTATTCCCGTCTCTTGAAACCACATTTTCCTCTCCCACCCCAACATCTCCACGACTCCAATATCAGCTCCATAAGCATACTCAGAATCGATAAGCCTTGCCAACTCCCCAGGTGTTAACCCATATCTAATCGGAAGTTGAACACTTCCAACAAAAGATTCAAATTCCTCCTCTAACATAGGTCCTTCTGTCTGAAGCCCATTGAGGGGATTGGGCCTGTCCAAAACAACGAAACCCAACCCTTTTTCGGCTGTAGCCTCGATGCAGAACTTCATAGTTGTCACATAGGTGTAGAACCTTAAGCCTACATCTTGGAGGTCGTAAACGACTGTGTCAATGCCTTCAAGCATCTCATCTGTTGGCTTGCACGTTTCGCCATAAAGACTGTACATCTTCGTGCCCGTGTACTCATCTTCCGTGTTTGGTACTTTCTCCCCATCCATCGCGCAACCAAAATATCCGTGCTCTGGAGACAATATTGCAGCGATAGACCCCTTACCCTTGATTGCTGAAATCACATCCAGTATCGGGCAGAGATCACTTGTAATCGATGCTTGGTTTGCGACGAGCGCCATCTTCTTCCCCAGCATTCCTTTCTTTTCACGAAGCCTGTCGAGCCCAAGTATGATGTGGTGGTTTCCCACCATCTCGCGCACTATCCCTATACCATTCCTATCAGCAGGACGATTCCAAGGTACGCAAAGGAGCAAACAGCTGACTTTATCCAAGAAAGCTCGTGCACAATTCGGGCCACTACAGCGAAGAGAATAGCCTGCCAAATGAGTGCAACGTAACCAAGGGAACTGAAGATTGAGGTCGTTGGTCCAGAGAAGAAAATCCTCGAGAAATATTGTCCTTGTGGAGCCTGCGTTACGTTAAAAAAGGCCACCGTAGCGGTTAATATGCGCGTCATTTTTCCTTTATCATCTGAAATCAAGTATGATACGTTCAAAGGTATCTTGAAAACAAGTACCTTTTGCCTTGTCGCTGGATCGTACACCCAAGACGCCCATACGGGTAGTGTGTTGTTCTCCTCTCCAGGTATTATGTAAGTTAGGTTAAGGGGGAGCAACATCTTTGCCTCGATCCTCACCTTCTTCGTTATCGTGGTGTTTCTAGGGGTTGACCAATCGAATGCTATGGCATCGTTCTCACTGAGCTTGTTTATCGAGACATACCCTTCCTTCTCGATTGAAGAATAGTTGACAGATAATGACGTTCGATTTAATATTTTTCCATTCGGATCTATTGTTGGAAAAATCATCGATTCCCCATCGATGCTCACGTAGTAAAATGCTCTCAGTGTCAAATCCGTTTTCCCAAGAACCATGGTTGATGATACATCTGGTAATGGCACGGTGGAGGAATCGAGAGGTATGGTGTAGTTGAAGAGTATCTGCATCGTTGAATTCACCTTGCCGCTCGGGGTATCGATAATCATCGTTGCTTTTCCAACGCCAGCCGTTTCAACGGGTGTCACTACCGCTGGTTTGGCAAGAATGATGATCAGCATTATGGATGTCGCAAGTACTCTGCCGATGTTGGCATAGAAAACGCCTATCGCAGTCTGCTTGATCGTCCCAACTCCTGCAAGGGCGCGGGTCAAACCTGCAACTATTCCTAGGCCTATCAGAATCGAGAATCCCGTTGCCACGAACGCTCCGCTGAAGTACCAATTGACAATGAAGTTTGTAATGCCATCCACTACCGCCGAGCGAAACGCTACTGGGACCTCCATCTTGTACTTGAAAAGTACATAGTACTGCAGGTAATTGAAGCCCATTACGAGGCCAAGCACAACAAGGACTATCGCCCAATCAGGGGCATAACTTATGAACTTCATAGCTCTTAAAGGATCGGCAACCATAAGGGCCATTCTCTTGAGGGTCCTCGTAACATAGGGGGTCTGCGCCTCTCTCTCAAGTTCATCCTCGGACATTCCAAGAAGCCCCTCGTCAAGCGACAACCTTGCATCCCCCTTCAGGATGGGCTTCTCTTACTCTTCCTTTTCTCCACCAATAACCTTTCGCCTTGGATTTTGACGACCAGCTTGTCCTTAGGCTTGAATGGAAAAGCCGAATCCCTTACGAGAACTGATGGAAGGTATATTGTGAAAGCCTCATATGCCCTTCCCTTCCCGACTTTCTTTTTGGCAACGGACAACTTCGTATCGGCTTTGGCGACCAAACGCTCAACCTTAACGCACCCTGCTCAGCCTGCGGCAATTAAGTCTTCTGTAGAGCGGTTCTCCGATCTACATCAGACATGGTTAAGGGCATAAAAATAGGATGGACGCGTCGTTCTCCAATGCTAGAAAGGACAGATGCTTGCACATGGCGCTGAGTGACAGGACAAGGCAATCGTGCTTGAAAACACTGGATAGAAAACTAAAGAGAAATCGCAATATTTTTGCCAAGCTCGGTTCCATAATCCCTGGGAGAATGTATCCAGCCAACCCAAAATTTTGAGTGGTTTATGACATATAAGGCAATCTTTCGAGTCTTATGTTAATCCCGCCATAGATCTTTTTCACATAGCAAGATTTCGCCAATGATTTGGCCTTATCTTCCAAATTATCCTCGTGCATAAGCAGCTTGCTCGTTTGGCAAGTAAGGTGTTTCCATAAAGCGATTTCAATGTTTCCGCGCTATTTTAAAGGGAAAGCTTTATATATATTAAATGTACTGTGAAATACATCGGTATATAACCTTTAACAATTAACCGATAGTGATGGGGTGAATCCGATGAGCCAAGGCGTAAAGAACAGGCTTTCATCAAAGTGCCCAGACTGCGGATCATCAAACATACTAGAGGATCCTTCGACTGGCGAGTACTACTGCGGTTCATGCGGGCGTGTTATCGGAGATAAGATGGCAGACGAGGGTCCAGAATGGAGGGACTTTAAAGACGAAGAATCGATGAAGAGGGATAGGTCAGGAAGCCCACTCACTCCTTTGTTGCACGATCTCGGCTTGACCACTGGACTTGGAACTGGAGTAAAGGACGCAGCTGGAAGGTCGATGACAGGCGTAGAGCAGGAGAAAGCGGATCGGCTGAGAGTGTGGCAAACCAGGACGAGAGTAGCTGGAAGCGGCGAAAGGAACTTGGCGACCGCGACAAGGTACCTGAGCCACCTGTCCGACCAACTGAACCTGCCCAGAAATATACTTGTCAGAGCGGCACAAATCTACAGAGAAGCACTCGACGCAGGTCTAGTGAGAGGCAGACCCATCAACGCTATTACGGCTGCAGCGATATACGCCTCTTGCCGAGATAGTGGATTACCGAGAACCCTTAAGGAGGTCGCTCTCAAGGCTGGAGTAAAGAAGAAGGAAGTCGCCAGGAGTTACCGGATGCTAGTAAGGTACACAGAAAAGAGGATGCCAGTTTCCGATCCAATCCTGTATGTTTCAAAGGTTGCAGGAAGGCTTCAGGTAAAGCCCCAGGTTGAGCAGGCAACGATCAAGTTGCTCAAAAAGGCAATGGAGCTAAAGGTAACAGCAGGGAAGGACCCGATGGGTCTAGTTGCAGCTGCACTTTACATGGCGACCCAGAAGCTAGGCCTGACAAACTACACACAGAAGCAAATAGCTGAGGCAGCTGACGTTACAGAAGTAACGGTTCGAAATCGCTTTAAGGGCCTTAGGGAGGCCTTGGCGCCATTCGGCCTACCCTAGTTCTTTTATCTAGATAATTTTACCATCCCCGTATGTTAAATTCTAAAAATGGAAACATCTTTAATCGATACAGCCTGTGGCACAGATCCAGCTGCTAACAATGCAAGCTTTTTATTTTAAAGCATTCATTGTGGAGCCATATTGAACAGTCGAGAAAGGGTTATTGCAGCCTTCGAATTGAGAAGGCCTGACCGATGCCCGATAGTTCACTCTCCACTTCCCTGTGCATTGATCAAGTATGGCATTCAGCTGTTAAGGATTTTCGAGCTCTACCCGCAGGATTTTGGTTTCAATGCCTTTCCAATTCCAGATCCAGATGACCTGTCTCCTGACTACCGAAAGGGAATACACAGAGACAGATGGGGTACCGTTTGGCAAAGCACACTCGATGGCATGCATGGTATAGTGCGCGATTATCCTATTAAACAATGGGAAGACTTGGATAGCTACGAGTTCCCGCCACTACCAACAACCAAGGACATAGATCATCTAAAGCACGATGTTGAGGAGCTCCACTTAAACAACCTGTTTGCTAATGTTGGCTTTGAACCTGGTAATTACTTCGAGCGAATGCAATGGTTGCGAGGCTTCAGTAACATCATGGTTGAATTTGTAAAACCTACGCGGCACCTTTTCAAATTTGCAGACAGGCTTCTAGAGTACTGTCTGGAATCTTTGGATCTTGTGCTCCAGGCAAGACCTGACTCGGTAGGATTTGCAGACGACTGGGGTACGCAAAATGCTCTGATGGTCAAACCGGAGTTCTGGCGCAGCTTCTTTAAACCGCGATACGAAAAGATGTTCAAGCTCGTCAGGGACAATGGTGCATACGTGCAGTTTCATAGCGATGGTGTCATAACAGACATCATACCCGATCTTGCGGAGATAGGAGTGAATGCCATCATCCCGCAGTTCAGCTGCCACAACCTAAGAAAGCTTGCAAGCGCTGTAAAGGGTCGATTGTGCGTTTTCAGCGACATCGACAGACAGTTTATCCTTCCAATGGGAAGCATCACGCAGGTCAAGCGATATGTCAGAGAGGTTGTCGAACTGTTTGGCTACGGAAATGATGGTGGTTTGGTTGGGCGAGGCGAAATAAGCGTCGATGTCTCACTAACGAATGTTGAGGCCATGTATAGTGCTTTTGCAAGCTTTGGCAAATACGATTGGATGCCATAAATCCGAAAAGTTATTAGCTTCCTGCACATGTAGGATTTCCAAGCGAGATTCAGAATGAGAGCATCAACTTTCGCCGTGATTATGACCGTCGCCTTGGGTTCCCTGGTTGCCACTGGATACCTGATCCACTGGGCTTTCCCCCTAACCCAAGTGGAACCGCTTCGCATAACCCTGGAATTGAGTACGCTTTTGGTCGTAGCGTTCGTAGTTTACAAGGCGATCTCCACGGTCATCAGAACTACAATATTGCGTGCAAGGGGAACGGAGGGAGAGGCGAGGATGCTTGTCGGCCTTTGGAAGTTCATTGTGGTTTTCATACTCTTGTTGATCATCCTGGACCGTTACTTCCAGCTTGGGAATATTGGCGCTATCATCGGAGCCTTCGGTGGAATGTTCCTTGGCTGGTCTCTGCAACAA
>Ga0123519_10003830_pt1 | contig 24722 bp, 18 predicted proteins | sample YelNatPaOPRAMG02_FD_87396 | JGI IMG/M metagenome (GOLD analysis project Ga0123519, IMG submission 87396) | Hot spring microbial communities from Yellowstone National Park - Yellowstone National Park OP-RAMG-02 (version 2) | ecosystem: Environmental > Aquatic > Thermal springs > Hot (42-90C) ...
CAAATCGACCGCTACCGGAGACAGTCAAACCGTCAGCCACTGTCTTGCCACGGTTGGCGATCCGCACAGCAAATGCTAGAAAACTACATCTGTCTGGTGTAACACATGATTGACAAGCCTACAGTTTTGCCAATTATTCGTCTAGCAAAAGCGGCACATATACGTGTTGCCAACGGTGTGCTGGATGCAGGAATCGGCCCCGGCTAGCTATAAGCAACCAGTGAATCCCGCATATTGAGGTACGAGATGGCTGCTGATCTTATTCTCTTGAAAAGCGATGTACTGGGCGACGCAGATCGTGATCTGGGCAGGTTGTTGATAGAGGTCTTCCTTCGTAACCTTGCAAAAAGAGAACGATTACCCAAGTGCATCGTCTTGCTAAATGCTGGTGTGCGTCTTGCAACATCCGGGTCTCCAGTGATTGAACACCTTAGGAAGCTGCAGGAACTAGGCGTGGAGATTATTTGCTGTCGCACTTGCGTAGAGTACTTCCGGCTAGAAGATAAGTTGGCAATTGGTCGGACGGATGGTATGGTAGGTATTTTGGAACGCCTTTTCACTCACGAAGTCCTGTCGCTTTAGGAGAGGATGTCAGTTATGGATGATACACTACTTATACCAGGACTGGAGGGCGAAAAAGCGCGTCCTGACTTTTCACGTTTGAGGGATGCAGTCTTGCGCAGAGGCCGTAGCAATAGGCTGCCATTTCTTGAGCTGTTTGCGGATAATGAAATAGTTGAGGCGGTTCTAGGTAGACCTTGGCAAACAGAGGAGGACAAAGTCGAGTTCTACTTCAGGTTAGGGTACGATTCGGTACCTGTTGGGGTTGGTCCTAGTTTCGGTGCCCCTCGCAAGACAGCTCCGAATACGTCAGCTCTCGCAAAAAGAGATCGGGCTTGGGTGTCTGACGAAGTATGCCCAATACGTTCTCGCCAAGATTTTGAGAATTATCCGTGGCCAGATCCAGACGCTCATCCTGTCGAGGAGATTGTGGATACGACTGCCAAGCTCTTGCCCGAAGGAATGTTGATTCTTGCGCAGTCCAGCGGATTTCTCGAAAACGTTATGTGGCTGATGGGTTATACTGCGTTTGCTCAGGCACTTTACGATGACCCTGGTCTAATCGAAGACATGTTTGACGCTGTTGGAACACGGATAATCAGCGCTTATGAGAAAGTTATAGACCATCCAGCCGTAGGCGGTGTGTTCTTCGGTGAGGATATGGGTTTCAAGACAGCCACAATGGTATCACCCGACCATCTGCGTAAGTACCACTTTCCATATTTGAAGCGGCTAGCCGACTTGGCTCACGCGCACGGGAAGTTCCTCATACTTCACTCTTGCGGCAACCTTGCAGAAGTAATGGACGACCTAATTGATTACGTGGGAATCGACGCGAAACATTCATTCGAAGATGCTATAATGCCTGTCACGGAGTTCAAGCGCATTTACGGAGATCGGATTGCAGTTGTCGGAGGTGTGGACGTCGACAAGCTTGCACGTCTAGAGACAGATGAGCTACGAGTGTATGTGCGTCGGATCATTGAGGAGTGCGCTCCGGACGGAGGGTACGTCCTGGGTAGCGGAAACTCAGTAGCCAACTATGTAAAGGTGGAAAACTACCTTGCCATGCTTGAAGAGGGTTGGCGCTACCGCAACAGCAATTGGGTTTGAGGATTCAAAACCCGGGCTGATGGCTGATAAGATTGTTTTTCTTTTGGCGATAGTTTTTAGTTGAATACGGTTTTAAAGTCTAGCTGGGCAGTGGTATTTCCTTCGAATGGATTAATAGCACTCTTGTCCACAATAGACTTCTTCTGAGCGGTAAGGCTTATGTAGCGGTTTCCATCAATCTTGTGATCGTATTTGATCCTGAAGATCCTATCGTGGTCGAGTAATCCTTTATCGAGAACCCTGCACCAACCTGTATAAATCTCAAATTGCGCGGAATTGCTCAGAGTTCCTGAGATCCCCAGTCCAAAAGTACGCGCTTGCTTGGCCGTAATTTCGTTCAAGTCCGATGTGAAATCAGCGGTAAAGGTCATTCCAGGCGCAAAGGCTCGGGTCAACTTCAGAACTGTCCCGCCGATTGGCGAGACTGCACCGTTTTGTGCGTCCTTTCCGTAGTAAGACGTAAGTGTTAATACAGCATTGTTGGGCATTTTGATATCCAGTGCTAGGTTGCGCTTTTTCGCTGGTGTTCCAGAGGGCGTAACCAGGTTTTGTCTGAAGAAGCTAAAATGGAAAGTCTTAGCTGGGTTCGGGTCTGACTGGTACTGGACTATTCGCGAAGTATAGTAAATCCCGTTTTTCGGATTCAACTTGTCGCTGTTATCAAACGCAGCAGTGCCTCCAAGGAAGCGTGCATTTATCTTGAGCCCGTTGTCGCAGGCGATCTGATTGCCTTTGAGCTGTGTCTCGCTCACGCCGGATTCGACCTTTACGTCCTCAAAAGCTAGCAATCGCTTTGCAAGTAGTCCTTTAGCAGCAAACTGACGGGATTGCTGGCTGCCTTGAGGTCCTCCATCTCGGTTGACCATGCTGAAGCTTACAGTCAGGTCGTTCCGAATATTCCAGTCGAATCCAACTTTACCATTGGTTTCTCCGTTGTTGGCTTCACGTGAGGTTCTGGCGTAGCCGCCTGTAAGCTTGAAATTGGGTGCAACTGAAGTCTTTAGACTTATGCCCCAAGTGTCTTCGAAACGCCCGCCTTCGCCAAAATCCTTGCGCAAAGTATCGATGGTGTAAGAAGTGCGAGCATTTTGGTCGGATTCGAGACGGGTTTGCACGATTTCCGTGCGTACGAACCGATTATCTTCTGTTATCTGGTCGTTTACATCATGTAAACCTTTGAAAAGCAGTCCGTTAAGGACGGAAAGCTTGTTATCTAGCGTTATCCGCCGATGCTGATAACCGGCTATTGTACCTGCTTCTGATATATAGGAATAATCGTCAGACAGCGCAGTTATCTTTGGTCCGTACTTAGGGGTATACGTTATCGCGTGTCGCTTTTGCGACCGAGTTTGCCCGGCAGTCTGATTCGTTGAATCGTACAGGTATGTGTCTAGCAGCAATTCCTTTGTGGCTTGAAACTTGAGCGCATAGTCGTGCCGTGTGAACCCTCGATCTTTTGCCAGCACTGCTCTGTCTGCATCAGACAAGTCCATTATCCTGTTAAATTCTGGGTCTATGCTTTGGAAGTTGGCACGAAGCGATAACCTGGGATTGCTGAACTGCAAAGAACTACGAATAAGTCCGGCTCCTTGCTGGTCAGTAACTTTTGCATGCGAAAGCCCCAGTTCGCCAAACGAGAGCTTGAATGTTCCTCGGGCTTCGTGACGACTCATGCCTGACTCGTTTCCGTATCGCATCTTTTCAATCTGCTGCATCTGTGCGAAACGATTGAAACCCTTGTCGATGTTGTGGGCAGCGAAGTACAAACTATAGCCTTTTCCTTCGAAGGTAATATCTTTTCGTACTAGCCCCCCGGTCTCCGCATTAACGCTTGATAGTCTCAACCAAGCCTTTCCGGATGGCCCCGACCATTCCAAACCCAGGTTGCGTCGGTCTAATCCTGTTTCGTTGGCAACCTGGGCTTTATCAGCGGCAGATACTTGAGAACCTTGATCGCCCGGCTCGAATTGACGCCGAGCCGCAAGTGCCATCCGCGTGCGTTCCTCTTCGGAAAGAGCCGCCATCCTGTCGAAGCCAGGATCTGATTCTCGCGCATCGGCGTGCAGTTTCAAGCTCCCGAGATCAATGTCTGCTGACTGATAGGTTAGGTCGCCAGTTCCGCTTTCAAGCCGCGCGAACCTAATATTGCTCCACAGCTTGTCGCTAGAACCATTCGAACCGGTGACAAAGCTCATGTCGTATTGTGTTCGCTTGATGCCAGCTTCTGCCGCGAGCTGATTGCGGTCGGATTCTCTTAAATCCTTGAATCGAGCAAAGTGGGCGCCCACGTCTCGACTCAACATATTGAACTTGAACATCGCTGACTCGTAGCCTAGGACCATACTGGAAATGCTGTCGGCTTTGTCTGAAATACTACTCATTGTAAGTTGCAGCCCGGCACTTCCATTGGTCGGGATTTTAAGTGAGGCAGCGGATCTTTTTATGCCTTTTTCTTTTTCAAGCATCGACAGAACGTCGTCCTTGACAGCTTGCGTTTCTCGGAGCGTGGGAAAACCAGCAAAATCCTCTCCGACGTCTTGAAAGCCCAGGTTAAGCCGAACTGTTTTGCCAAGAGCGAAGTCAGCGTCTTGGACTACTAAATGATCTTTCTTTACAAGCTTATTTGATTGTTGTGCGGTTGGAGTTTGCCCACTGAGTCCGTACAGTGATTTGCGCTCTGCGAATTGAGGCGCAGACATGTACAGCAATCCTGATATTGTTGACGAGAATCCCAGGCGCGCGGTCATATTCATGCCGTAGGTAAGAATGTCGGGAAGACCGGGCGCCCCAGCATCTGCGGCACGGTAGGAATAAGTGAAGTTGGTTTGGAAGCCCGAACCAAAACTGAACGGTAAACCGCCTAGTCCGGCAACTGTCCGGGATCCTTTTCCACTCTCCGAATAGCGGTAATCTACTTTGATTGAGTCGCACGGTCGCACTGGCTCGCTGAAGAACAAGGCTCCCGAGGCATAGTCTATAGTATAATCAACGTTGCGTACTGCGCGCTTCAAGCCTACGTAGACCCAATCGCTACCGGGGATAACATTACCGTGTCCCAAGACATACCCTGCGCGGCTTCCATTACCCCTAATCACTTCACTGGCTGGTTTACCGGGCTCGCTACGTTATCGGGTGTTTTGGCTGTCAAAGCCGACCCTTGGGTAATGCCTAGCCGGTTTAATGGAGTAGCGTCCGACTTGCCATCGGCATAGCCGGCTATGCCCCAACTGCATAAAGCCACGAATACAATTGTAAGCGTAACCCTTCTCATAATTGCTTGATCATCAGAACTTTGACCTAACTATGGCAATAGAAACGGATTGCTCGTCTGCTCGACGCATCTGGGCCTGGGTCTTGATCTCACGCATCATTTCTTCGATCTTCTCGGGCTGTATCAGCGGCAACGAAGCAACCTTTACTTCGCTCGTGGATGTATCCGACTTGGCAACAGTCGAGACAGCTTCGTCTTTGCTGGGGTTACTTGCAGTAGACTCCTCTGCGGTGTTTTCTACAGATGTTGATATCGTGGGATTGGATTCATCGGGCTGGGCGGTTGACTCAACAAGCTCGCGATCGGGAAGTGTCACCTTAGGCGTTGTAGGTGCTGAAAGATGGGACTTTCTAGCTCGCGAAACAGGTACGGCTGCGTGTAGACCTGAGTACCTCTTTGCAAACGTGCGCGCTTCGCCTGACTGGGTACGAGCCGTCTGCTCTTTCGAGTATGCAGGCATGGGATAATTCGTTTGGGTCTTTTCTTCTACTCGCGGAGAATCATTTAGCATGCTCTGAGCGGTTATAACTTTCGACTCCTTTGCAACGGTCGGACACTTGTTGGCGTTTGGCTCCTGGGACAAGTAGAACACCACCCCAGCAAACGCTGCACACGCCGCGACCGCGTAACCTATCTTAGCTGGTGTAGGAGGGAACCAATCGGCAAGTCTGGCGAACAAACCACGCCAAGATCTTCGTCCTTGCTCTTCCGTCGCAACAGAAGCTGTGATTCGTGCTCTCAAATCCGACGGCGGCTCAACGAACCCTATCATCTTGACCTTGTCTATGAGTCCTCGCAATAGTCGAATTTCGTTTGCACAGCGCTCGCAGTTTGCCACGTGCTCCTTGAGACTGGCAATTTCGTAATTGGAGAGCTCACCATCCAAAAAGGCGGAGATAGACGAGGACAATTTTTCGCACTGCGCTTGCTCAGACTGAGCCGCAGCTATCGCCGAGGCTATTCTATGCGAGAGTTCGCGAGGTGGTTCCACAGATTCGATGCTATGGGCAGCCTGCAAGATGGTTTTTAGGGTTTCCAGCTCTTTGGCACAATTGCTGCAATGGGAAAGGTGAAGTTCTAAGGCTTTTGTCGTTTCGACATCAAGCGTTCCATCAATTAGTGCACTCAGTAGCTCAATTGCCTTTTGACATTTCATTGGTCCCCACCTCGGAACTTTCGCAGTGTCTTTCGCGGCTCTCTATTTTTATTGACAACGCAGGCGCACAAAAGTAACAAGAATTTTTCTCAACGCAATCGGCTAGTCTGCCCCGGCAACCAACTACTCCAGAAACTTCTTTTCGCTCTACCTCTACGGAACGATGTTCGTCAGCGTGCGTCGAAAGTTAAGGATGTTTCAGCATAAAATTTTCTGGTACGCGGATCCCGTTACTGTGTACCAGCCTGAAACTATCGCCCGTCTACTTTCGTTATTGGAAGGTTCAACACAGGTAGTGGTCGAAATGTTAAGAGTAGCTACAATGCAAAGCTCGACGGGTTACTCCCTGGCTTGGGAGAACTGGATGACAGATCACACCGATCAAGCAGTTGTTGAGAGAGTTCTAGCGGGCGAAACAGAGGCGTTTTCTACTCTCGTTGAGAGGTATCAAGACAGGATCTACAGCGTCGCTTTGAACTACGTCTCCAACCCAGAAGATGCAATGGATGTTGCACAGGAGACTTTTGTCAAAGCTTACTCAAACTTAGGCAAGTTCGATTCTGCATCAGCATTCTACACTTGGCTTTACCGCATTGCCGTAAATACTGCTATCGACTTTCTTCGCAAGCGTAAGAGCAGACCGACCGACTCACTGGACGATGAAAAATTCACAGAAGTTGGCTTCGAGCCGGAATCTAAAGACCGAACCATCGATCCCCAAGACATGGCTGCACAAAGAGAACAAGCGAGGATTCTCAGAAAGGCAATATCCTCGCTGTCCCCGAAGCTCCGTAGTGTTATGATTCTGCACGATGTCGAGGGGCTTTCTCAGGAGGAAGTGGCAGACATTCTAAAGATTCCGGTCGGCACCGTAAAATCGCGGGTGTCTAGAGCGAGGGCTGAACTCAGGCGAATACTCGGAAAGATGATGGGTGAGAGTCTATGAACTGCAGAAGTGTCCGCAAGCACATCTCCGACTACTTGGACGACAAGCTCCCTGCAAATCTAATGTCGGACTTTCAGGAACACGTTTTAAATTGCTCGAAATGCGCATCTGAAATTTCTGAAATGCGTAGCACCATCGCAGGTCTTAGATCCTTGGCGGTTCAGCGATGTCCTGCGAACCTTTGGCCCGAGGTCAGAAGTGCCATTCAGTCTATGGGTGCGCCCAGTACGGTATCGGTCGGCTTTCCGAGGCGTTTTCTTATTGCTCCGGCGGTTGCAGTTGCGATTGCTGTGCTGCTTGCTCTCCCAGTTCGCAAATCGGAGATTGGTAGCCCACGGCAGCTAGCCTTTTCGGAGTACCGTCATTATCTTATCGAACATATGCGAGTGCAAAAACAGCCTTTTGTGGATTCGGATGTGATTTTTGCTGCTACGGAGCTCGACACAGCCCCCATAATGATTGACGGTGACTAATCATGTCTTTTCGTGTCCGTGTGTCAAGGCAAGCATGGTTGCTGTTGTTTCTGGGATGTTCCGCTGCTTTCGGTGCAAATGTAAGTGAAGTCCTGCATCGGGCTGAACGGGCAGAAAGGTTGATAAGTTACCGAGGCATAAAGCAGGCAGTGGTTCGCTGTGGAAGTCGGAACCCATCGTACACCGAGACGAAGATGAGCATCGTGCACCTCAAGCCTGACAAGACACGTACGGCGTACCTAACCCCGTCAAAGCTGTCCGGGACAATTGTGATCCGCAATGGAGAAACCAGCTGGCGCTACAGACCGCAGAGCAAACTTTGGGAGCATATGGGCGGTTGCATTGTCAGTGTGGCGAATAACGTATCCCAGGACTTCATTCGCAACTACCAGGTCCGCCTGGCGGGAATCGAGCGGATAGCTGGTCGGGATGCTTACCTGGTGAGCGCCGTGCCTAAGTCGAAAGGAGACCCAAGTCATCGGTTTTGGATTGACCGACATACTTATTTAGTTTTGGCGTCAGAAACCAAAACTAGCAGTGGGAAACTACTGCGTTCGTCTCGGTTCCTATCCATTGAGCTCAACCCAAACGACATTAGCCCTTCGCTATTTGTGGTTCCAAATAATGTCAGACGCGGTGACAATGGCGCAGTCCGACTTGGCTTTCGTGTAATGAAACCTTCTTATTTGCCGAAGGGTTACAGGTTGGTTGGCGCTACGTCATCGTGCATTGGTGGCATGGCTTATTCACATTTACGCTTTTCCAATGGGATTAACACGATTTCGCTTTTCCAGCGCCTAGCGGATAAGTCAGGGAGCCGCTTCGCTGTTAGTGAAAAGTCAACAAACGTCGTTACTTGTGTGAGGAACGGCGTGCGGTGCACAATCGTTGGGGACTTGTCTAGGTCTGAACTCCAAAAGATACTTGCTTCACTGCGCTGATTGTCTGCAGATTGCTTAGCCGATAATCCTTTCAGTGTGAAATGATTCAGCCAATTCGTTCTCTTATCACGGCGCTTGCGTAGTCCATGACCATTACAACGCCGGCAATTAGCCATATTGCGGTTGCAGCTTGCCTCCATTGCAGAAGGTTCATGTATTGTATCAGCTGATAACCTATTCCGCCGCCACCTACCAGCCCGATAACAGTAGCCATCCGGACATTAATGTCCCAGCGGTAAAGTGTGAACGCAATGAATTGCGGTACTACCTGCGGAACTACAGCGTATGCTACAACTTGAATCTCATTAGCACCTGTGGCACGGATTGCTTCTATTGGTCCGTGCTCGATTGATTCAATGGCTTCGGAGTAGAGTTTTCCAAGGGCTCCGATGCCGTGGATAGCGAGGGCGAGCACTCCTGCGAAGGGACCGATTCCCACGGCAGCTACTGCAATAACCGCAAATATCAGCACTTCGACCGATCGCAGCACAGTGAAAAGCGCCCGAACCAGCGCGTAAACTATGCGCAGGGCAGGAGTCGAAGACATTAGGTTCCGTGCTCCGAAAAATGACAGGGGTAGAGCAAAGATAAGCGAAAGACCGGTACCTACTAATGCAAGGTATATCGTCTCAATCATTCGAGGAGCTGCTTCTCTTAGCGTTTCACTAATTTCCCAACCGCGGGCACGAGCTAACACTCGGGCTTGAACGTAATAGACGCCGGGAATGTACCTGGGATTCACAAAGACCACGCGTAGCGCACCCTGTGAATCCGTTCTTGCGTCGGCAATTACCGACTCCTCGGCTCCCAACACAATGATCTTTGCTGGAGAACTGGGAGCAAATCCTTGACCCACAACAGTTAGTTTTTGTCCCCTTCGGGCTAGGCTGGGGAAGATCTGCAACGAGGGCTTGCCTGGAGTGGCTTTGATAGGTTTAAGCGCACTGGGAGCTCCCGGACCTGGAACCACGTACTTGGCAATGGCTGTCTGCTCGTTGATTCTCCGTTGTGTTACATCTGGGTTGGCCAGCCCGAACATAATCTGCCGGATGACGTTTCGCTGCTCTCGTTCCAGCTCGGGGATATGAACTTGAGTTACTTTCCAAGCGGCGACCAGGTTGATGCCTAGCAATACCATTACTGGTAAAGCAAGTGAAGATCTACCGCCACGGGCTGCTGACGTCGCGTCCCACACGCTCCAAAGCCAAACTAGGATCAGGGGCAGAATAAGCCACGGAAGTCCTACGCCGTAAAATATGGCAGCCTGTACGGGCAGTCCAAGTAATAAAGCAAAACCAGCCCGCCACTGTCGGGTGTACATATGTCCCAACCCTGGCACAATAGCTAGCACACCCGCTACTAATGCTTTTCGAAGCGTTGCACTAGTCACGCTACCTCCACTGGAATTGCGTCTTCGCCGTAAATCTCTTTGAACCTCGCATCATCGATTTCAGAAGGGGTACCGTCGAAAACCAGCCTTCCTGCCTTGAGACCTATGACGCGGTCTGCATATCTACGAGCCAGCGAAAGGAAGTGCAGGTTACACAATATGGTCATACCGTCTTGTTTGTTCATACGTTCAAGCTCATCTAATACGACGTGTGCCGTAGCTGGATCTAACGATGCCACGGGCTCGTCTGCCAGAATTAGTTCGGGCTTTTGCATTAGTGCCCTAGCGATTCCCACTCGTTGCTGTTGTCCGCCTGACAATGTGTCAGCTCGCTGGTGTGCCTTATCAAGTAAACCCACCCGCTCTAGATTGGCTCTGGCGTCGGCTATATCATCTTTGCTGAAGCGATAAAGAAGGCTCGGCAGGGTGCCTACGTAGCCAAGTCTTCCGGCAAGCACATTCGTCATAACACTGCATCGCTTCACTAGGTTGAATTGCTGAAATATCATTCCCACCCGACGCCTTATTCGGCGTAGCTCTGGCGCGCTGGCTCCTGTCACTTCTACATCACCAATCCATACACGCCCCGAGGTAGGTTCTATAAGTCGGTTTATGCAGCGCAGGAAAGTGCTCTTCCCTGCCCCGGATAGTCCAATCACAGCGACGAACTGTCCTCGCGGCACTTCCAGGGATACATCCACGAGAGCCACAGTTCCGTTTGGGTATACTTTTGTAAGATGTTCTATCCTTAGCACTACTTTATCTGTTCGATCCTAATCTTTTCAGCCTTGGCAACCTTGCGCACAGTATCGTAATCCGAGTCCTTTGCTGGCACAAAACCATCAATACCGTACAACGTCATTATAGCAACTCGCCCTTCGTCGGATTTAGCTACTTTCATTAATCCTTCGACGAGCTTCTTGGTGAGCTTTTGGGGGAAACCTTTTCTGACGCTTACAGTGTCGTTCGGAATTGGTGCACTTTTCGCGATTACCTTGGTTTTCCGCATAACATCTTTTATTGTATCCGCAACCTTTTCGCGCGCATCGCTGACCACGCCCCCGTAGATTGCGCCGCCATCGACCTGTTTGTTATACACGGCCATGACAACCTTGTCGTGCGCACCAGCATAGATTACCTGAGAAAAGAATTTGTCTGGATCGTAGCCCTTCGACCGTATCAATTCGCGCGCATAGAGGCAGCCGGACGTCGAAACTGGGTCTCCGTAGGCAAACCTTTTGCCCTTGAGATCTTCCAATTTGTTTATACCTGTATCCGTTCTTGCTATTATGAAGCTCCAATATTTGTCAGAGTTGTCGCGAATAGTTCGAAGTACTACTTGCACGCCGTATTGGTCATGTGCAATCACGTAAGGTAGAGGCGACAGCCACCCCACGTCTACTTTGCCTGCTCCCATCGCCGAAACAACAGCGGCATAGCTTGTCGGCACGGTTACTTCAAACGTCAGCCCAGTATATTTTCTCAGCAGCTCCGCCAGCTTCTCACCGCTGGCTATCAACTTTCGCGTATCCAGCGACGGCACAAGAGCCATCTTAATAGGATTTTGCGGTGAGCCCAATGGCGGTTTGGCAGCTTGCGTAGTGGTTTGTTTAGAGCAACCTGAAATCAAAACGATAGCAATGAGAACCAGAACCGCAATTGGCTTGCGAAACATTGCTTTAGTCCTCCGTGTCAGCTTATTTCAACTGTTAGTTTTGTGCTACTCGGCACAATTTCCTTCGGTGGGCCAATGGTCAACCTCAGCAGCCAGCCGAAAAGAAGGGTACGGTGTTATTGGGTATAAGGTAATTCTAGAACTAGAAAGAACTGGGGTGACGAAGGTGCGACTGAGTATGCGGCTTTCAGCTCTGAGCGTTGTGTTTCTGGTAATATTCGCCTTTTCCATTTCTCGGTGTGATGCTGCTCGGACAGTCTTGGGGACTTTTATTTCTGCGGCTGGCGACGAGGTAACTATCAAGCCTGATGGCGAGGATAGACCCCTAAAGTTCAGAAGTGCTGCCGGGGCAACGGTTTTGAGAGGTCAGACAGGAGGAGAATTACGCAAGGCGAAACTGGCTGAATTTGGTGCAGGTGATAGGGTGGTTGTTGTCCTGAACGAAAAAGGGCTGGCTACATCGTTAAAAGCTTATTATGCTATTGCTCAGGGCACAGTTGCCTCAGTAAAGCCTGACAAGATCTTCTTCCAGGATGGTCGCTCGGTAAAACTGAGACCTGGTATGCCTGTTGTTTTCGGTGATGGCTTGGTGGGAAAAGCCGCGGATCTTCGGCCGGGCGCCCAAGTTGTTTGTAGGGTTAATCCTGTGACCAACGAGGCGTGGACTATCATTGTAAAGCAGCCCAAGGGTACGAAAGTGGCCATAGAGCCATATAAACCCAACGTAATGCTTCCAAAGCCTACCATAAAGTCTGTAACGTACAGTGCTCCGCCAGTAATTAGGCCTCGCGACTGGATCAAGGTGGTAGTAACGGGCACGCCCGGTGGTCGCGCTGTTTGTCAAGTAAAAGGATTAATACCGCGCACCGTGATGCAAGAAATCTCCCCAGGTACCTACGTTGCTCACGTGCAAGTGCCCAGTAACAAGGTGGTAAGAGGAGAGCCGCTTGTTGCATACTTGACCGTAAATGGCATAGATGCTACCCCTGTTCAAGCGAGCAAACTGATTACAGTCACAGTTGAAGAGCCCGAGACCCTACCTTCAACGCCACTGCCAAGTTCTGAACCTTCCAAGCCGGAATCGGAGCCTACGACCGAGCAAAAACCTGAGCCGGAGGTGCCGCAACCGTCGACACCGCCTTCTCCCTCACCAGCGATAGCTGAGCAGCCTAAGCCCAGCGAGCCAAGTGCGAAGGCGCCCGTGGTGATAACTTCTCCGCCGACCGGTCAAAAAATCAAGCGTGTGCTGACTGTGACCGGCACTGCAGAACCGGGATCCAATATTATGATCACGGTCAATTATACGAACCAGCGCGGTGGTATTCTCAATCTCTCTGGGCAAGTTACATCCCAGCTTGTTGCTGTTGGTCCAGACGGGCAGTTCAAGATGGGACCGATTCCTTTGGAGGGACCGCTCGCAACAAAGGGATTAGTTTTCACAATTCAAGCGTTTTATCCTGATGCCCCGAACACAGCTGCTACTGTAATCGTGTTCGGGGATCGAGATTAAGCGACACCCTAGGCGCTGTTGGTGCAATAGGGGGTTGTCCGGACATCTGTTAGCTCACTTGTAGCTCGGTATTATTATTCCGCGCATGATAACGTTTTGCGCGAAGATGAAGACTAGGAGCGTGGGTATAGCTGCGACCGTTAGCGCAGCCATCGTCACATATTGTGGAGCAGAGATTTGGAGCTGATATAACCAGACCATGATTGTCCACATCTTCGGGTCTTGGCACACTAGCATTGCGTACATAAATGCTCCATACGCTGAAGTGAACGACTGCAAAGCAATCACGGCGAAGATGGGTTTGCTCATGGGTATGGTAATTTTCCTAAACATAAGAGCCTCACTTGCCCCGTCGATTATGCCTGCCTCGTACAGCTCTTTGGGCAGACTATCGAAGAAGCCTTTGAGCAGAAATATGGAGTAGCCATTTGCCATTCCCGGTAGAATGAGCGCCCAGTAGGTATTCAGCAAGTGCAGCTTTTTTAGAAGCAGAAAACTTGGAATCATTGCGACCTCAGCCGGGAAAGCCATAGTCGCTAACAAAAACAGCAAAACTTTGTACGCGTAGGGCAAATTGTATCTCGACAGGGCGTAGGCACACAGCGGGTTTACTATTAGGTGGGTTAGGATTACAGCCGCGCAAAAGATAACAGTGTTCAATACGGCTCTGCCGTGAAGCAAAATGTAGCTTATGACTACTCTGTAATTGCGGGTTAGAAAGTCCTTCCGAAGCTCTGACGCATTCTGAATAACATGACAATAGTCTGCCACATACACTGGTGGATTAATCTCAAGATATGAATGGTACTTAGTGCCGAACGCCTTGTTTATTGCGGCTAGGCTGCCGAAACATTTGCGGAGATGTTCCCGGTACAGATTTTCAGTGTTCACAGCGCGGACATATTCGATCGGGAGGCGCTTGGCTACAAAGTCCATCCAGTCTACCAACGGACTTCCGCCGAGCGGAACTCGTTTTGGAAGATTGATATCGTCAAAAGAACTGTAGTGGGCGTGGTGTCTTTCGTTCAGTAGTCTAATATTGCCCTTATAACGCTCCCTGAGGAATTCGCGATAGCTCTTGACTGCCGGTGGCGCCACAGATAAGTATCTCAAAGGCATTACTTCGCGAATAAACTTTTCCCAATCTCTTCTTTGGCCTCGATGCGTTGGCATAGTCGCAGGCAGATGAATCTGGCGGAAATTCGCGAAGTTCGTGCCCCAGGCAACGTTCAGTTTATCGATATTATTTTCATAAACTGCGTCTCTCAGGAACGCTGCGAAGGCGGGATCGATCATTATTGGTCGCAGAAAGTAGCTTGGCAGTCTAGACTTGAATGCTAGCCATTCTCGCATCTTTGGTGAGTTGTCAGGTTCCCATTCCCTCATTTTGAACCGTTCAAAAGGCGTATATACCGTTTGGAAGCTTTCATTTTCCTCTAGGTACGCTTTGTTTAGCAGCCGGATGTCGTTCCTAAAGCGCTTACGACAGTACGCGCGATACCGATCCAGAAGTTTGCTGGGTGATTGCATGTAGCCCTCAAACCCTGCTTGCTTGTAGTTAGCAGGCAGTTTGTAAACAAAACGCTCCCAATCTCTTACCTGACGTAGGACTTGTTTTGAGTGTGGGTTAACCTTTGGTGGCGTGATATCTTCGATTTTCGCGAAGTCTGTCGCGTAGTACTGGTTTATTAGGTCGATATCGCCTGCGTAACGGTCTTCGGCGTACTTGGGAAATAATGCATTGTCATCGTAAACATATCGCGGGACTATTCGGTAACTATTAATATCTACTCCGCTAGTGATCGACGACGAGAGCATTAAGAGGAATGGGTATACCATTGTGACCGCGCCTGCGGACAGTACGATGTAAAGCGCGGCTATCACAAAGCGTATCTTCCAGCTTTTCCTTCCACACGTCGGTATTATTGCCATTATCAGTCTCTTATCACATTACAGATGACATTTAGCTATTGGCTTCCGGCAGCAGAAAACCTGAGTTCTCTGAGGATTCTGAGCTGATACATGGTGAATCCTATGAGCAAGGTGCCGAGAATCCACGCCTCAGCCGTGGCGAATCCGAACTTCAGATACATGAAGGCGTTGTACCAGATTTCGAGTCCCATCACATGGGTTGCGTAGTTGGGTCCGCCGCCAGTCATCACGAATACGTTTTCCATAGCCTTGGCTGCTCCGATGAATGCGCCCACAAAATTGATGATTATTAGCGGTTTCAGCATTGGGAATACGACGTGCCGAATCTTAGTCCAAATGCCGGCACCGTCGACATCTGCAGCCTCGTACATTTCTTCAGGTATGCTCTTCAGTGCTGCAAGATAGATGATGCTGCCGGGTCCAGCTCCTGCCCAAATAACCGGGATAATTATGCACAGCATAGCCAGTTTGGGATCCGACAGCCACATCTGGGGTTCTATGTGCAAATAGCTGAGTATCGTGTTGAATAACCCGGAGGGACTCGGATCGTAAAACCACTTCCAAAGGAACATTATCACCAGGCCGCTTGTTACCGCAGGAAGGTAGTAGAGTGTTCTGAACAACATTTTCCCCTTCGGCACCTCAGCGAGCATTAGAGCAAGTATGATGGGGACGAAGAATCCCATACCCAGATACATCATCACGTAGACCAAGCTGTTTTTCAGACCAAACCAGAATGTATCGGTGCCGAGCACCTCAACGAAGTTGTTCAATCCCACGAACTTGCTACCGCCAAGAATACGGAAATCTTGGAAAGCCATAATCATGCCCCTCAGGAGAGGGTAGTAGGCCCAGGTCAGTATTGCGAGAACGGCGGGAAGCATGAAAGCCCACGCAACAACATGCGTCTTCAAACCTGTTTTCTTGTAGCTTTCGGAGTCGCTTGCTGTGCTAGCCTGACTCTTTGCGACGGCGCGAACTTGTAGCGTCACCAACGTTGCGATCAGCGTAAGCATAGATAAAACGATCACCCAAGCAAGCGCCCGCCTCTTTCGCAGTTCTTCCGGAGGAACGTAGCCCAGTAGTTTTCTGTTGATCCTTTCGGCGCACGCGTCCAAAAGCTTTTTAGGATCCAGGCTTGGGTTAGCGTAGATGGCTTGCATGGGTGCGTCCATCATTGTGTAGATCATCTCGCAATTGGGACCGTTGGGTTCCGGTCGTCCGTGTTTGAATGCATCAATGCTCGCTTCGAGCCAGGATTTTGGAATCTCTGAAACATACTCGGAATAGCCATATTTGATGAGTTTATCCGGCTGGACATATTTCCACATTCCGCTTTCGACGTAGCTTCTGGTGCGTATCTCGTCAGCCTTGGGTCCGCTCATGAATTTGATATACTCCCAGGCTGCTCTCCGGACGCGTGGGTCCTTGATCTGTGTTGACATGCCCCACATACCAGCATTTATTTCGTTTGCCTTAATTCCAGTTGGACCAGCCGGAAGTGGAGCAATGCCTAATAGGGCTGGGTTTAGGTCCGAAGTCGTGGTGACCATTTCAAAGGAGTAGGCAAACCACATTGCGATTTTGCCTTGCCTGATGTCCTGAGTTGCATTGCTGGTTACCTTGGCAACTCCGCGGTAGACCTTGCCATTACGCGTCCACTTTCCTGTGGTTAGTTTGCGGTAGAACTCCAGTGCTTTCACGCCAGCAGGTGAGTTGAAAACCGCCCTGTACTTTCCGTCTTTGCCGCGCGCGATTACCTCGCCGCCTGCTTGCCATATGAAGTCCGTGAGATACCAAGAACCAGCCGTCTGAGGAAAGTAAAATCCCCATTGACCCTTCTCAGGAATAGTTAACCTCTTCGCATATTCGTAGAACTCATCCCAGTTTCGAGGCGGTTTGTTGGGGTCGAGACCAGCATCTCTAAACAAGTCTTTGCGATAGTATAGCGCCATCGCGCATTGAAACCAGGGAATGCAGTAAACGTGCCCGTTTACGGTTATTACTTCACGGATTTTGGGATGGATCCGGCGCAAAACTTTCGGGTCTTCCTTTATAAATTCATCGAGAGGTTGCAAAAAGTTCTGGGCTATATATGTGTGTAATTTGCGGAAGTTAACGTAGAACACGTCGGGGGCTGTTCCGCCAGCCATTGCGAGAAGAAAGCTGGATTCAGAAGCTGGTCCTTGTATCTGTAGCCCACTTGAGCTCACAATCTCGATTTCCGGATGCTGCTTCTTAAACTCTTCAAACACAGCGCGGGTAGATCGTGCCCACGGGGAGGGATCATCTTTTCGTGGAACGCCCCAGGCGCCTCCCCAAAGGCGAAGTTTGACCTTGTCGGTTGGCACGTTTTGGCGTGTGGTTGCGCTTGCTTGGGTCAGCAGACAAAGCCACAAAGCCAGAACCACAAGCAGGAAAAGCAGGGCGTTTATCAGGGGAACCGAGCTATTGCGCAGATGGGAGACTCTAAGCATATAACAACTTCAAGTATATTTCCGACTGAATCAGACCGTCAACATGGACCCCTCTATCACGGCAAATTAATAGGCGTGTCGCACGAAGAGATCCTATCGTTTTCTTCTCAGAAGTCGGATCCCGTTGGCAATTACTAATAGTGCGCTGCCTTCGTGACCGAGAACACCACCAACTAGACTGACGTGCTGGCTTAGTGCCCCGATGATCAGTAAAGTGGCTATACCTATCGAAAATACTATGTTCTGCACAATTACACTCCGTGCTCTGCGTCCGAGTCGCAGCGTATACGGTAACATGAAAATGTCGTCCGCCATAAGTGTAACATCTGCTACTTCTATGGCTGATTGACTGCCCAATCCGCCCATGGCAATACCAACGTGCGCAGCTGCCAGTGCCGGTGCGTCATTGATGCCGTCACCCACCATCGCTACCTTTTCGGAACGGCTAGAACTTAGCTGCCGAATCAACTTTGCCTTTTGTTCGGGAAGGAGTTCTGCATATACTTCGTCGATTCCCAGGCAATGTGCAACTGTACGTGCAGCGTCGGCTGTGTCACCAGTAAGCAGCACAGTTTTTCTCACACCGCAACTTTTTAGCTCGGCGATAGTTGCTTTAGCAGTCGGCCTAACGGAGTCGGCAAAAGCGATTGCTCCTATGATTCCCCTTTCGTTTGCCACATATGCTACAGTATGGGGCTTCGAATCGCCAGTTACAAACAGGTTATCCTCGGGAGGATCGAATCCCAGTTCTGTCATCAATCGCTTATTTCCTACGTAGTAGACTTCACCGTCTGCTATAGCTCTCGCACCCTTGCCTGGTAGCGCTTCGAAAAACGATACGTGCATCTCGCGGACGCCAATACTCTTCGCATAATCGATAATTGCATTAGCTAGGGGATGCCCTGACCTGGACTCTACAGCAGCAGCTGCAGCGACGACATCCACGGCAGTGTATTCACCAAACGCTGCGATTTCGCAGACGTTGAGCTTGCCTTCCGTCAACGTGCCCGTCTTGTCGAAAGCTACGACTGATATCTGAGCCAGCGCTTCCAAATGTACGCCGCCCTTTATCAGTACACCTGACTTAGCAGCATTCGCAATTGCGCAGACTACCGCCACTGGAACGGACACCACCAGAGCGCAGGGACAAGCAACAACTAGCAGAGTCAGTGCTTTTTTGAGCCAGACTCCGTAAGCATAGGGGAATGCCACACCGCCGACCAGTGCGACAATCGCGGCTATGGTTATTACCACAGGTGTATAATATCGACCTACTGTTTCGCTAAAATGCTGCGACGTAGCTTTCTGCGCTTGAGCTTCTTCTACAAGGTGTATAATCTTGGAAACGGTGTTCTCTTCAACACGACAGCTTGTGCGTACTTCAAGCGCGCCATCTCCATTTAAGGATCCGGCATACACTGTGTCTCCTTTGGTTTTGGTCTTTGGTGTAGGCTCTCCCGTTATTGCAGCTTCGCTGACAGTCGATTCACCGGCTACAATGGTGCCGTCTACTGGTATCTTATCACCGGGTCTTATCAGCACAGTTTCTCCTACTTCTACGTCGGCAAGAGGGACTTGTTGGGTTTGGCCGTTCCGTATAACAAGAACGGATTCTGGAAATTCTTCCAGAAGCGACTTAATCGATCTTCGGGCTTTATCTGCACTGAGCGCCTCGAGCAGAGAGCCTAACGAAAAGAGGAAAAGGACAGTAGCGGCTTCAAGGTAATCCCCAAGCCAGATTGCACCTGCAGCAGCAACAACCACCAAAAAATTGGTGTCCAAAGTGCGTGCTCTAACTGAGTAGTACGCGCTGCGTATTGGAATAACGCTACTTAACAGGGCAGAAGAGATCAGGATAAAATTTCCTACGTCGGCTCGTCCCGCTACAAACTGGGCTAATAGACCACCGATAAGAAAAGCGCCTGACGCTGCCGTAAGCAACAATCGTATGTTTTTAGACAACACTTCTGCGACCGCACGGCTCGGCCAGGCTTGCTCCCTGCCAGGCAGAACGACTTCGTATCCTAGCTGCCGAACTTTTTTCGCAATCACGTCGAGGTTGACTAAGCTGGGTTCGTATTCAACAACCAGCATTGAAGTCGCAAAGTTGGCAGAGACCCAGCTTACGCCTGGAACTCGACCAATAGCCTTTTCGATTTTGGCGGCACAGTCGGGGCAGTCGAGTCCTACGAGTTCCACTTTGTCGTGTTTAAATCGTTCTGCCAAAGTCACGCCGAGGTCTCGCGCAGCTTGTCTTATAGTCTCAAATGTCAGCAGATCCTTGACGTATGACACCTCGACCGTCCGCCTGTCGGGGTGGACGTGCACGCTAAGCATTCCGTCGAGGCACCCCAAGGCTTCTACCAGCCTCTTAACGCACTGCTCGCAGTCCTCGAAGTAGTTAGGCCAAAGAACCGGAATGTCTAACGTTTGAGTTTCCATATGTTCGGTGGCAGTCGTACCAATGCATGGCATTAATTTGTAAGCATTGGTGAAAACATCGTGCTCAATCTCAACAATTACGACTGGCGGTGACAAAACTTTCGCTATTAACCGATTCCAAATAACCGCCTTGCATTGTCGTACATAATAGCTTGCCTTTCGGGGGTACTTAGGTCCGCTTCTTCGTATACACCGAGATCGTATATCGGGTCGAACAATCCTAAATCGCTCCCGAAAAGAATTCTCTCGCAGCCAACGGCGTCAATCGTTGCTCGCACCCGTCCGCGCTCAACCCGGCTGGAACAGAACTCGGTGTACACATTTGGCGCCGCTTTCATAGTCTCGATAGCTTCGCGCCAGGCAGTTACACCACCATGTCCCATAATAATAGGAATATCGTGGAAATCCAATGCTATTCTAAGGACTTTAGAAGGTTCGCCATGTCCCCAGCAATGGATCAGAAAAGGAACTTTTTTCTCGGCTATAACTGGGAGCAATTTTCGCATTGCCGGACTATCTATCGACTGACCCGAGTAGCCGGGATGGGTCTTGACCCCGACAAACTTTTCCTGTTTTAAGTAGCGATCCATCTCCTTGATAGATTGTTCGGGATAGTTGGGGTTTATAGTTACATACCCAAGCAGTTCGGGATACGCTTGTATTTCCCTTGCGAGTTCAGCATTGCCTTCGACAAAATCGCTGACTATAGCTTTCGTGCTCGAGAGAATTGCTTTCTCGATTCCTCTCCGATGCATCAATCTTACTAAATCATCAGCAGTCCTAACTTTCATTGGAAAGGGCCAGATCCCCAGGTGTCCGTGAACGTCTATTATCGGTCCTCGAACACTTCGTTTGGCATACTGTTCAAAGCCGCTTTCCACCAACGTGCGGTTTAGTTTTGTAAGTGATTTTCCTATGATTGTCCCGATATTACCGCCCAGAATCTTGTGCTTTTCTGACTCTTTTATCTGGGCTCCCATCACCATGTTTATTGCCGGTCTGGAGGAAAACTCAGGTGCTCCCGTTCCTAGAACTAGCCGGTCGGCACCAATTGATTCGACGGCAAGTTCTATCGCTCCTGGAGTCACAAACAATTGTGTCGACACGTATAAGTTCGGTTTTGCTGTAGCAGTTGACAGTACCTCGGAGAGCACGTTGTAGTTTGCGCCTAGCAGAATTATCTTCACATCCGTGTCTTCTGTTCGTTTGGCAATGGAAGAAGCCTTTCCTGGGGATTCAACTGCTACCATTAGCGGAATGTCGTTTTCATAACAAGCCCTTGCAATTCGAGAGAAAAGCACTGAATCTACAGACCATCCTTGTGACTCCGGAAATACTCTAATCGCAGCAAACCCAAGCTCGGCGACTCGGGCGATTTCGTTTTCTAATCGATCAAAGGTTCGTGGGTCTACGGACGCTACGGGGATTATCTCCGGGTGAACAGTTGCTGCCTGCATAACTTCGTCATTGCCTTCTTGTGCATCGTAAGTACGAGCTTTCATGCTGTACGCCAGTGCGTAGCGGATGCCATCCGATCGAGTTGTCTGAATCAGTGTGTCGGCGGACACGACGGTTGGACAGTTAGCTCGGTATCCGAAGAACGTGTCACAATCGATAATAAGCAAATTGACCTCCTCTTATTCCTACCAAACGATTGGAGCTTCTGATCAAGCGGAGTACGCTTTTGCGACCTTTGCAATTGCTGTTGCTATGTCGCGAATATCTTCGTCTGTGAAGAATTCATTGCATGGGATGGTTATAATTCGACGCAGGATCTCTACGGCGTTCGGACAATCTTGTACCGTGTATTTTATCTCTCGCCCGTAGAGTGGGCACGTGAATGGGCATCCGCTGTTTCCGTAGGTAGTTCTTTCTTGGAAAACTGGTGACATATAGATAGGCTTGCCTATGTAGCCGTGTCCCGCGCTTATTCCCTCTGCAGCTAAGGCTCGTGCAAACTCTTTAGGGGAAACATTGATCCTTTTCTCATCGATTGTTATGGGATAAAGCCACCACGAGTGTTTACAATCGGGACGCTCGCTTGGTGGTTTTACCCCGGGAACTTCTGATATCAGCCCCGTCAGCTGTGATGCCACGTTGCGTCGTCGTTCTACAATTGTCTCTACCTTGCCGACCTGCGCTGCAGCGACCGCGCCAGTGAGCTCATTCATTCGATAGTTGTTGCCCAGGAATAGGTAGTCACGTGCCTCGCCTGTCCTTGGCCATCCTTTGTCGGAGAAGAGTGCTGCTCGGTTAGCAAGATCATCATCGTTTGTGACTACAATGCCGCCATCCCCGGCGGTCATGTGCTTCGACTGCTGAAGACTGAAAGCACCTAAAGTACCTATCGTTCCCACGAGCCTGTTCTTGTATTCAGCCAAATATGCCTGGCAGCAGTCCTCTATTACAGGCAAGTTGTGCTTTTGGGCTACTTCGAGTATTGCGTCCATATCACAGGGTTGACCGAATAAATGAACAACGATGATTGCTGCCGTCTTTTCGGTAATTTTTGATTCGATGCTCTCTGGGAGCATTGTGTAATATTCGGGGTCCAAGTCTGCAAAGATAGGAACGCAGTTCTGGAACACAATAGGTGCTATAGTCCCCATGTCGGTTATAGGGGCCGTTATTACTTCCCGACCGGCATCCGGGTTCAGTGCTCCCAGGGCAGTGTGGACCGCGGCAGTACCCGATGTGCAAGCTACTGCGTGGCGGACTCCCACCGTTTTCGCGAAGTCGTTTTCGAATTGCTGCACATATTTTCCACCATATCTGAACAACTTTCCCGACCTTATAACATCTGTCAGGTTGGCTATCTCCTGTTCTCCGAGATCTCGACCAGTGATATCTCCAACCGAAGGTAACGGTCTGGTTCTCACTGGTCGTCCACCATCAATGGCCAATTGGCTCATTTTTGCCTCCTTCCTTAGTGACGCAAAAGTCGAAATCACAACCCCAATCCCATCATATTTCTACAACTATCGCATCTACGTCCGAGTCCGGGATTTGTCTGCCGGCCTCTGCCGCCGATTTCAAATGGGACGTTACGGATGCGGCAGCAAACTGCAGTGCCTGTTCTAGCGTATGTGCTTCTGCGTGAACCTCGGGTACTGCCGGAACCCTAACGGAGATCCAACCGGTTCCGTCAGAACTAACCTCAACTCTGTATCGACGTTTCATATGGTCAGTTGCCTCCCTCACTCATTAATTTGTGCGAGTAGCCTTACCAGTCCAATTAGTCCTGATGTGTGGCGCTTGGCCTCGAAGAAGTTAGCCCTGGAATTCGTAATGCGCAAGGTTAGCTCGTTATCGCCAATGCGTAGCAGGTTGGTTATGTCTGCTTCCCAAGGTGGCCACAGTCTGGTTTCTGCCGTTTGTCCATTAACAACGATTTCTACCATGTCCCTGACCCCATCCAGCGATACAATGATTCGCTGGTTATCAGGAAGATCGGTTATGTCAAAAACTTGGGTATATGAGCCTGATCCCGAGTAGAAAGGATAGCCGAATTCGGTCCAAGAACCTGAGCGAGCGTAACAAACAGGAGGCAGTAGGGTAAGTGTCTCCGGATTACAGGCGAAAGTGCCAAGAAGCGCTGGCGGCGCGTTCAGCAGATGAGGCTGTCCGGACCAAGCGGAGTGCCTGATTTTTATGGTTAGCAAGTTGTCGCCTAATCGGATCGCTGGTCGGATATCCAGTGTCTTGAAACCCTTGTCGATGTACGATGCCATCTGGGGCTTATGCCAGTTGGTCTCATTTATCTGGATAGTCAAATCCATACCGCCCATCAAGGATGACCTGTATTCAACATCATCGAGCATAAGAAAGAGCTTATCTGGGATAGCCTCGCAGCGAAAATGAGTGGAATAAAGGTAGGTCATTCCTCCGTCAGCGCTGTACATATGCAGCTTCAATTTCTCGAGCGGAAGGGCATTTAGATCGTGAGTCTCAAACCGCCACTCATCGGGTAGAATTGCGATCTGTCTACGCGAGATGCTTTGATACAGGCACTTGGGCAATGGGCCATCGTATCTACTATCAACCAAGTATATTGCTGAACCGTAGGGTGGGAATGAGTGGTTTATCGTAAGCCTGCCGTTCTTTATAGTAGCGCTTCGACACTGGCTTACTGTGCCGGTTTCTGGGTTCCACATTTCTACATTCCCTGTGGCTTCTAGGCTCAGTTCTGCTGGCACTTCGGCGTCGGAGGTATTAGCAAAAAAGAACACGTGCTTGCCATCAATTTCTCTATGCACATAACGAATATAACCTACCAATTCAGCTTCGGGTGAGCAGATCTGTACATCAGGCACGATTGCCGAGATGAGAGCTTCCTTTAAGTAACTGGCTACAACTTGGCGGCTAGCTTCTCCAGTTACCATAGGCGGTCGAATCCACTTTCCACCCTGTTGCACAAAACGAGATACTACGGCACCCGCATTACTCGTTATTACGGTTTCTGGAGCCACGAGACATTCGTACCTTTCCTCTCCGATATATAGGCAGCCATCCCGAATCTCAGCTTGTGCGAGAAACGATTCTGGGACGATGTCATAATCGAAATGTAGCTCCAGTAGCACGCTTGCGCAGAGATCGAACGCGTCACTAATCCGACGGTCACATTCCGTTTCTGTGCCTATCTTGTAGCATTCTCGAAATTCCCGCATCGGGTAATAGACTGCAACTTTCGCTACGTGTCTGCCTTGTCGCAGTATATACGATAGCCTCGCAACGTAATCGGCGAAGCCGCGGTAAGACTTCCAACCGGTCATGTGGTTGTGCGACGGAGGCGCGTCCCATTTGCGAAACCCTTCGACTGAGTAGAACAGCGCGTG
>Ga0123519_10003835_pt1 | contig 24700 bp, 21 predicted proteins | sample YelNatPaOPRAMG02_FD_87396 | JGI IMG/M metagenome (GOLD analysis project Ga0123519, IMG submission 87396) | Hot spring microbial communities from Yellowstone National Park - Yellowstone National Park OP-RAMG-02 (version 2) | ecosystem: Environmental > Aquatic > Thermal springs > Hot (42-90C) ...
CTTAATGTCAGATAAACCATTTTTATATTTTTCCTGCTTTATCTTTAGATTTTCTTTAGCTAGGGCTAACTTTTCTTTATATAAGAAAAAGGAATCTTGTTTGAGCTTAACTTCTCTAAAAGAAGTTATAACTTCCATACTAATTTGAGTTTTTAAACGGTCTAACTGGATTTTAGCAGTTTCCAGAAGAGATTTTGATTTCTGAATTTGTGCTTTCGACTCTCCCCCATCAAATAAAGGCAAAGAAAAATTTAATCTAAAATAAAACTTCTCCAATCCTCCCGAATCTTTACTATGAACGACATAGCCTGTATTAGCAGAAATTTGTGGGAACTTAACTGCTTCTGCTAGCTTAATTCCTAATTCAGCTTGTTTAATAGAAACCTCGGCCTCCTTTATTTTTGGTCTGTTCTCAAAAGCTCTCTTAATACATTCTTCTTCTGTTGTAAGCTCCAATGGTAGTATACTGGTTACTTCTGGGACCAGTATATCAAGAGGTGTGGAAAGATCCATTCCCATTATAAGCTTTAAACTATTTAAAGCCTGCTGGAGAGAATTTTTTGCAGTTAGTAGTTTTAGTTCTGCTTCATTTAAATTCGTTTTATAATTTTCTATATCTGTTTGTGGCACAATTCCCTGTTGATAGAGGGTTTCAATCATATCATAATTTTTTTTACCATTTTGCTTAAATTTTTCAGCTACTTTTAATAAAGCCTTTGCTTTAGCTACATTGTAAAAAGCTTCTTTCACTTTATAAACTATTTCTAACTGAATACTCTGAAGAGAAAAAGTTTTTTCCTTTTCTTTATTAGAAGCATAAGCAATCCTTGCGCGAAGCATTCCCCCATCAAATATAGTTTTTCCCAAATTAAGCCCAACTTGAGTATTATCACTACCCATTCTATATAATCTAATTCTAGCTTCAGGGGGCACAGGAAGAGCTGGAATAATCTCTATTTCCTGTGGTCCGCTTGAATAACTATAATGAAACCATTCACTTAATAAATTAAGTTGTGGGTATCTCTTTGCTTCTACTATTTTTCGTTCTGCAGAAGCAATATTAGCATCAGCTTGCGCTAACCTAAGTTCTGGAGAATTTTTTAAAGCAAATTCCAGGCAATCATTTAAAGTAAATGTTCTAATCTCCTCTGCTCTTAATAATAAATTTATGTTTACAACAAAAATTATCCATAAAAATAAAAGGTTCTTTTTCATAATCTCTTTAATTATACAAACTCCTATAATTACCTGCAATTAAAACAAATTTTTTGGAGTGCCTACTTTCTTTAACACGGATGGATAAGCACAACATAGTTTAAGTAAAGAGAAAAATAAATAAAAGTTTTTTTCTCTTCAAAAGAAGGATTTTTAAAAATAAGAAAGAATAATTAAAAGTCTTTAATTTGTTATCACATAAAAAATTAAAATTGGAGTATTTTATTTAGAAAGGTGGCAGGGATGTGATGAGTAATAAAATTAGAGTTGCTATTGTAGGGGTGGGAAACTGTGCTTCTTCACTTGTCCAAGGGGTTTACTTCTATAAAAAGAACATACCGGAAGATGGCTTTATCCCTGGCTTAATGTTCAAAGAGATTGGTGGATATAAGCTAGAAGATATTGAATTTGTAGCAGCTTTTGATGTCATTTCTACAAAGGTAGGGCGTGATTTAAGTGAAGCTATTTATGCTTATCCTAATAACACTCTTAAATTTTATGATGTACCCTTTATAGGGGTTAAAGTGCTAAGGGGAAAAACTCTAGATGGTCTTGGACAATATTATCGTTATGTTACCCAGGAAGACCCTTCTCCTCCTGTAGATGTAGCAGCAGTTTTGAAAAAATGTAAGGCTGACATCCTGATTAATTATCTACCTGTAGGAAGCGAAGAAGCAACTCGCTGGTACATTAATCAAGCCCTGGAAGCGGGTTGCGGTGTAATTAACTGCATACCTGTATTCATTGCAAGCAGTAAAGAATGGCAGGCAAAGTTTGAAGAGAAGAATTTACCTCTTATTGGTGATGATGTAAAATCTCAGGTAGGAGCTACTATAGTTCATCGCACCTTAGCCCATCTATTTAACGAACGTGGAGTAATTATTGATCGGACACTACAATTAAATGTCGGCGGAAATATGGACTTTATGAATATGCTGGAGCGGGAGAGAATAAAATCTAAGAAAATCTCCAAAACACAATCTGTAACTTCTATTCTAAAACAAAATATCGAACCCCAGAATGTACACATAGGTCCAAGTGACTACATTCCATGGCTAGAAGATAGAAAATGGGCTAACATACGTCTAGAGGGTAGAGCTTTTGGTAATGTGCCTATTAATTTAGAAATGAAACTAGAAGTATGGGATTCGCCTAATTCTGCAGGTGTAGTTGTAGATGCTATTAGATTCTGTAAGCTAGCTCTAGATGTAGGGCTTAAAGGTATACTCTATGAGCCTTCTTCTTACTATATGAAGTCTCCTCCTGTGCAATTCCATGATGATTTAGCTAGAGAAAAACTAGTTAAATTCTTGGAAAACTGTGAAAAAATTAAAGGAATACAAAGAACCTCTAGAACTACCGCTTCTCCTGTTAATGGTAAAAAAAGAAAGAAAGAAATTGCTAAAATAACAAAGTTTTAAGAAAAAGTTTGCTATACTCTTATGATTGCAGAACTGCGAGAAACTCAGCATCGGAAGTTTTACCTTAAGGTAGCGTCGGTATTAGAACGTCTTAAGGTTTCTCCTAATACCTGGACACTTGTTGGTTTTACTTTCGGTGCTGGAATGGCTTTGTTTATTTATTTAAAGATGTATCTTATTGCATTGATATTTGGTTTATTGATGGCTTTATGTGATATTATGGATGGAGAAATAGCCAAAAAAAATAATACAACCACACCTTTTGGAAAACTGTTAGATGTAACTACAGATAAATATGTAGAAGGGATGATAGGATTAGCCAGCGGGTTGAGTATGCCACAAGTATTACTCCCTTCACTGGTATGGGGAGTGCTTTCTGTATGGGGGAGTATTGTAATAAGTTTGGTTTCCAATGTTGGATCAAGTTTAACAACTCGCAAAGTATTTAAATTAGTTGGCAGAGGAGATAGAGGGTTAATTATTGCAGCAGGCCTAATACTTGGAGGGTTAGTGAGTCCAGTATTTTTTACATATAGTATGATACTCATTACCGTATCCTCACATATTACTGCATTAAGTATGCTAATTCAGTATTACTTTATTTTACGGAAGGATGATGGCTCTCCGAGGAGTTAGGACATTTTTTTCTCTTTTAAGTAAGTATCCTCTTCTCTGTACCTGGCAGGCAACTTATAGGTGTAATTTTCGTTGCCAATTTTGTAACTACTGGAAACTAAAACCGGACCCACAAAAAGAGCTAAAATTAATTGACTTTAAAGTTGGAGCAGAAAAGCTAAAGCTTTTAGGAGTATCTATAATCTCTATGGCAGGAGGAGAGCCATTACTTAGGGAAGATTTGCCAGAAATAATAAAGACAATCTCTCCACTTCATTATGTTTATATAACAAGTAACGGCTTTTTGATAAATGAAAAGAAAGCTAAAAGTTTGTTTGCTGCAGGATTAGATGGTATTAATATTTCTATTGATTTCTCTGACTCACATCTCCATGACCAACAAAGAGGAGTAGAAAATGCTTACTCTAAAGCAATAGAAGCTATAAAAATCTTAGTTAGAAATCGCATTTCCTCTCGTCAAAGGGTAAATCTATTTGCAGTACTTAATGCAATGAATCTTTCTCAAGTAGAAGCTCTAATTAAACTTGCCAGAGAATTAGGGGCAAATTTTACTTTACAGCCCTATTGCAATTTAAAAACAGGTAAAGATGAATTTTCTCTTAAGAAAGAAGTTAGTTCTATGTTACTAAAATTACAGAAAAAATATACTAATTTTATATCTAACCCAGAAGCCTTAAAAAAGATTGATGAGTATATAACAACTGGCGGTGTAGGTAAATGTAAGGCAGGGCAACTATTTTTTAATATAGACTCTTTTGGAAATATATCTCATTGTGTAGAATTTATGGATCACCCTGTAGGAAATATAAAAGAACTAAAAATAAAAGAAATTAAAGAAAAATTAACAGAGGCTTATATTAAAAATAATTGTAATCGTTGTTGGTATAATTGTCGTAGCGAAGTAGAAAGTGTTTATACTCCCAGAGGGTTTTTCTATAGACTCTTAAGTATAATTAAAATATAAATAAAGGATTCCCAAAGAAAAGCTAGAATTAAACTAGAAATTTTAAGGAGGTTTATAAAATATGAACGTTTATAATACAATAACTAAAAGTTTGTGTCCCGAATGTAAGAAGGTTCTTCAAGCAGAGGTCTATGAGCAAGATGGTAAGATATGGATGAATAAGACTTGCCCACAGCATGGCGAATTTACAGACCTTTACTGGGGCGATAATACTACTTTCTTTAAATTTTTAGACTACCTTGTAACTGATAAAGGTTTCCCAAAACCTATTACACATACAAAAGAAGGCTGCCCCTGGGATTGTGGGGTATGCGATAAACATCCCTCAGGAACCTGCCTTGTAATTGTAGATGTAACAAATCGTTGCAATATGAATTGCCCTATTTGTTTTGCTAACTCCAATTCCGCAGGTTATGTCTATGAACCCACATTTAAACAGATCAAAGAAATGCTAATCAAAGCAAAAGAGGTTAACCCTGCTCCACTTACTACAGTACAATTTTCTGGGGGAGAGCCAACACTTCGAGAGGACCTGCCAGAATTGATTTCACTAGCAAAAAATTTGGGATACACTTCTGTTTATATAAATACAAATGGAATAAGATTATCTAAAAGCGTAGATTATTGTAAAAAACTAATTGATGCAGGTCTGGAACGGATTTATCTTCAGTTTGATGGAGTTACACCGCAGCCTTATATGATAACACGAGGATTTAATGCTCTACCTATAAAGTTAAAAGCTGTAGAAAATATGCGTAAAGCTGGACTACGGAGCACAGGAGCAGGAGATAAAGCTTTCTTTCTTGTTGTAACAGTAGCTAAAGGAGTAAATGACTATCAATTAGGTGATATTATTAGATACTGTGCAGAGAATAAAGACTTGGTCAAAGTGGTGAACTTTCAACAAATCTCATTTATGGGTAGAATCCCGATGGAAGAACTTAAACAAAAGAGGATTACTACGCCAGATTGCTTTTATCTAGTAGAAGAGCAAACTGGAGGTGAAATAAGAGCAGAAGACTATTTCCCTTATGCCCATATATCCCGCTTTTTACACTTTTATTTTGCATGGAAAAATAAAGGTGTAAGGTATAAAAACCCGAGCTGTCACCCACATTGTGGAAGTCATGCTTTAATTTATGTAGATGGTAATCATCTTATACCTTATAACAAATTCCTAGATATAGCAGGTCTTACAAAGTTTTTTGAAGAGCAGGCACAACTTTTAGACAAAGGGGTAAGTAAATTAAAAATAAGTTATAACTTCATTACACATATAAGTAAATTTATACATAAAGAATATCTACCATCAGATTTAAGTATGAGCACTTTGCTTAATTGTGTCAAAGAAATTGTCCTTAAAGGAGATAGCAAGTCTCTTAACAGATTAAATGAAAACACAATAACAGTAAGTAATATGCATTTTATGGATCTCTATAATTTTGATCTGGAGCGTGTAAAAAGATGTATAGTTCATTATGTGACTCCTGATGGTAGGCTTATTCCTTTCTGCACTTATAATAATTTTTATAGAGAAAAGATAGAAAAGATGTTTGCTCAGACTGTTGAAACAGTAAGCGTAGGCAGTAATGGGCATCATTAAAACACACTTACCCAGGCACGGATAGCAGGAAAGCACTTTAAGCGCGGTATGGGGAAGGAGGCCCACTTAAAATAGGTTTATCCTGCATCCTTTTAGATGTTTTGTATAACAAAATTTCTAAAAACTTTTTAATGGAATAAGTTATCTAACTTAAGCATTTAGTCTTACAAAAAAGGAGGCCCCCCAAAAGAAGTGCTACTGTGCTTAAAGATGCCTTTTCCACAATTTCATACCAAAACTCTTGACATATATCAAAATTACATATATAATTATACTGAGCCTGCCAAAAAGTTTCAGGGCAAGTGGACGTAGAGTCCCATAAGAGCTTACGTAAACCAAGGGAGGTCCTAAAAACCGGTTGGAGGCTTGGTTAAGTAAAGCTCTTGAAAGAAAGCTTCTGAAACTGGTAGGCTTTTTATATAGTAGGAATCAGTTAAAATCTTCTATGTATAAATAAAAGGCATTATAATGGAAATCAATGATTTTGCTCTTTTCCTATTTATCGACAGTAATTGCCAATTAGAGAATAATAAAATTTTTAATTTAATCTTTTAAAAACAGGAAATTATACAGGAATAGATAAATAAAAAACGAAATAATCTTTTTAATGTATGAAAAAAGAGAAAAACAAATTGCTTTAGCAAAAGAGCTTTATTATAAAGCCCTAGAATCTATAAACCCAACCAAACTTATATCCCAAAAACTTTCCTATGAAGCAGGTAATTTAAGAGTTAATTCTCTTAATTTCCCCTTAGACAGTTACAAAAAAATTTATATAATTGGAGCTGGTAAAGCTTCTGGAGCAATGGCAAAAGCTATAGAAGAAATTCTCGGAGATAGAATAAGTGGAGGTATGGTAATTGTAAAAGATGGTTATAGTGTGCCACTCTCAAAAATTTCAATATATGAAGCCTCTCATCCTATACCAGATAGTAGAGGATTAAAAGCAACAAAGTTAATGCTGAATTTAATTAACAATTTCGAGGAAGAGGACCTTGTAATTAATTTAATAGGGGGAGGTGGCTCTGCCCTACTCATAGCTCCTCCAGAAGGAGTGACACTGGGAGACATACAAATTTTAACTTCTACTTTATTAAGCTGTGGAGCTAGTATAGAAGAGATTAACACTCTTCGCAAACATCTTTCCAGGGTAAAAGGGGGTTTGTTAGCTCAAAAAATTTATCCTGCTACTTCGCTTAATTTAATTCTTTCTGATGTATTAGGAGATAAACTTTCTTTTATTGCATCAGGTCCAACAGTGGAAGACCCTACCACATTTAAAGATTGTTTAGAAATCATTTATAAATATAATTTAATTGAAAAATTACCAACTTCTATCATCTCTTATATTAAAAAAGGGGTAGCAGGGAAAGTGCCAGAAACTTTAAAAACTCCTCCTCCAAAAACATTTAACATTATTATCGGCAATCTTCATACTGCTTTGGAGAGGCTGGTAGAAATTCTCCCGCAAGAAGGTCTTGCTCCCTTACTTCTAACTGGCTTTCTTGAAGGAGAAGTTAACGAAGTGGCTTACGTGCTGGCAAGTATTATAAAAGAGGTTAAAAGGTATAATCTGCCGTTACCTCCACCCTGTGGAATAATACTTGGCGGAGAACCTACTGTAACCATAAAAGGGAAGGGGAAAGGTGGGAGAAATCAACACCTGGCTTTGGCAATGTCTATACTAATTGATGGGATGGAAGATGTGGTGTTCTTAAGTGGTGCCAGTGATGGCACAGATGGTCCTACAGAGGTAGCCGGGGCTATAGTAGATGGCAACACTGTTTCAGAAGCACTAAAAGCAGGTATTTCAGCGAAAACTTATTTAGAAAATTACGACTCCTACAATTTCTTTGCCAGAGCTGGAGGGCATCTAAAACCTGGTCCTACTTTTACCAATGTAAATGATATAATTTTGATACTTATATTTAAATAAAGAAAGGGTGTATAAAAATGGCTGAAAAGTATTTAGTAACAAGTGCCTTGCCTTATGCTAATGGCCCGTTACACTTAGGGCATATTGCAGGCGCATATTTACCTGCTGATATTTTTGTAAGATACTGCAGAATGAAAAAAAGGGATGTAATATATATATGTGGCACAGATGAGCACGGGGTTCCAATTACTATAACAGCAGATAAAGAAGGAGTTACACCATTTGAAGTAGCTACACGTTATCATAAAATTATTTATGATGACTTTATTAAATTGGGAATGAGTTTTGATAATTTTTCTCGCACATCATTGCCAATTCATCACGAATTAAGTCAAAAGTTTTTCCTTCGACTACTTGAAAACGGTTATATTAAAAAGGCTACTATGCAACAGCTATATTGCCCCAAATGCCAAAGATTTTTACCTGATAGATATATAGAAGGCACCTGCCCGTATTGTAACAGTGCTGAAGCTAGAGGAGACCAATGTGAACAATGTGGAAAATGGCTGGACCCTATGGAAATAATCTCTCCTCATTGCAAAATCTGTAACTCTATACCTGAGATTAAAGAAACAGAACACTGGTTTTTACTTCTTCCTAAATTTGCACAAAAACTCTCCAGCTGGCTAGAAAATAAAAAATACTGGAGAGATAATGTTCGTAATTACAGCCTAAACTTAATTAAAGAAGGGGCACTGGTAGAAAGGGCAATCACTCGAGACTTAGACTGGGGAGTAAAGGTGCCTTTGGCAGAGGCGGGTAATAAGGTGTTATATGTATGGTTTGATGCCCCCATTGGTTATATATCTTCAACTATAGAATGGGCACAGAAGATAGGTGAACCTGAAAGGTGGAAAGAATACTGGTTGAATCCAGAATGTAAATTAATTCATTTTATTGGCAAAGACAATATTGTTTTTCACACTATTGTTTGGCCTTCAATGCTTATGGGGTATGGAGAATATATACTGCCAGAAAATGTAGTAGCAAATGAATTTCTTAATTTTGAAGAACGAAAGTTTTCTACAAGTAGAGGATGGGCTGTATGGTTAGGTGCATTTCTATCTGATTTTTCCCCAGACCTTTTAAGATATTACTTAACTTATAATGCTCCAGAAACCACAGATGTAAACTTTAGCTGGACAGATTTTCAAAGTAGAACAAATAGCGATTTAAGTGACACTTTAGGCAATCTTGTTAATAGAAGCTTAAAATTTATAGAAAAATATTTTAATAATCAAGTGCCACCCCTAAATTCTTTAAGTGAAACAGATCTGGCAATCCTAGAAACTATAGAAAAAACACCTCAAAAAGTTGGAGAATGGCTAGACAAATTTAAATTTAAATTTGCTCTTAAAGAACTTTTATCTCTGGTTCATAGAGCTAATGGATATCTAAATGATAAAAAACCCTGGGAAACTCGCAAAGAAAATCCGAAAGATTGTGAAACCACTTTAAATATTTGTGCTCAATTAATTAGGACAGTAGCAATTCTTTCAAGTCCTTTTATGCCAGAAACTTCTGAAAAAATATGGAATATGTTAAACCTGGAAGGCCAGGCAAAGTGTGAGGAATGGGACGAAGCTGGCAAGCCTGTAATTGCTTCAGGGCATCGTTTAGGTAAATTAAAAATTCTTTTTCCCAAAATTGAAGATGAAAAAATCCAATTTCAATTAGATAAACTTAAAATACTGGGGGAGGGAAAAGAAGAATAATAATGGATAAAGAGTTGCTAAAAATTCTTGTATGCCCCATATGTAAAGGTGAATTAATTTATCAGGAAAAAGAAGAAGCACTTGATTGTATGAATTGTAAGAAGCGTTATCTGATTAAAGATGGAATACCCGTAATGCTAGCAGAAGAAGCTTTAGATTTAGAAAGTTAAACAATATCAATGTAAGGTCTTTGGGGGTATAACTTACATTTCTTGTTAAATCCCGAGTTTAACAGTTTCTATTCTTTCATCTGCATTTTTGGGCTTACCATTTATTCTACTATTTCTAATTCTTTATAACTTTGCATAAGTAATTTTAATTTTACTTCCCTGATAATAGAAAGAGCTTTTCGAAGGAACTCCCTTCTTGGACGCCCCTGGGGATCCAGTTCAATTTGTTCCAGTTCTGTTTGGACCATCCCTTCTAAACTTTGGAACCAAGCTAATTTTTGTCCCAGTGTTTTCATCTCTCCAAATTTACTTTGTCCTTCTAATCCCTTATAATCTTCTCCCTTCAGAGCTTTCATATCTTTTTCTCTATCTTTTTGAAGTTTTTTCTTTAAATCAAAATTAATAAGGGAAGAAATTAGCTGTGACAATGTCCCGAGTACCGAGAGTATCTTTTGTGGATTAGTAAAACCTAACTGAGAAATAATAGCATTAAGTTGATTTTGAACATTCTTAAGTATCTGCTTAGCTATTTTAGGGTCAATATCCTCCGCTTGAACTAAATTATCTTCTAAGAGTTTATAAAAATTTTGCATCTTTTCAGGCTCCTGCTTTAACCACTTTACAGTGCTTTGAGAAAGAAGTATCCTGCCACCTTTGCTAGAGAATTTAAATTTGTATCCCTCAGCCCTTACACCATCTTTTTCTTTTTTTTCTTCCCCTTTAAGTAGTTGTTTTATAAGCGTGCCTCCACCAATGTGCTGGGATTGATAAAAAATATTATCTCCCTGTGTAAAGAACTTCTTTAAAACTTTATCAGGAGTTGTTGTAACAAAATCTTCTGTTAAATCTACCTGGGAAAGCATCTTGGAAAGGTCCTTTTCCTCTGCACCCTTACCTTTTTTTACTTCTACTTTAGTCTCTCTGGTAGTGGTAGTCTCTTTTGTTGTGGTAGGCTTAAGCTCTTTAGGCAAAGTAGTAGCTATTAAATTCCCTTTCAATGCATTCTGAAGAAAGAACTGATTTACTCTATCCATAACTTTTCACCTCGTCTACTATTTACCACAAAATTCAATCAATTTTTGACTTTTTTTAAAAAATAAACTTAGATTTTGAATTTAAGATTTAATAGCCATTTCCTTGTTTCTAATTTTTTTTGCAATTATACAGGTTCATAGCTGTTTGAAGGTCTTTACTTATAAAACATTCTAATGCCAAAGTTGCTCGTTCTAACATATCTTTTAACTGAGGTAATTCTTCCTTAGAAAATTCACTTAATACAAACTCTACCAAATCTCTTTGAGGTGGGAGAGGACCTATACCACATCTTAAGCGAGAGAACTCTTTTGTGCCTAATTCCAAAATAATAGAACGCAAGCCCTTATGCCCCCCATCCCCCCCCCGGGGGCCAATCCGAATTGTTCCAAAAGACAAAGCTATTTCATCACAAACCACTATAAATTCATCTCTACTAATACCATAATAATGGACAAACTGCCTTACCGCTATTCCACTTCGATTCATATATGTTAAAGGCTTAATCAATACTGCCTCTAGAGTTTGAATTAAAGTCATTTGCGAATTAAATTTCTCTTTAATAAACTCTACTCCAAATTTAGAAGCAAGATTATCTATTACCATAAATCCTAAATTATGGCGAGTAAACTGATAATGTGGGTCAGGATTACCTAACCCAAAGATAAATTTCATTTTTCAGTTTCTTCTCTAGCTTCTTTAGAAACTTCTTCTACAACTGCCTCTTCCTCTACCACTTGAGGTCTTTCTTCCATTACAGGTAGATAAATAGCTATTATTTCTTCGGGAGAAGTAACTATTTCTAATGCCGGGTCTACTTTTAAATCTTTAACCTCTAAAGCTTCATCTAAAAGAAGATTAGAAATATCTACCATAATTTCTTCTGGTAAATCAGCCGGGTAACAACGAATTTCTATCTCTTTAAGATGCTGTTCTATTACACCCTTACCTTTAGAGGTATCCGGAGAACCAGTAAGAACTAGAGGAACTTTAAAAATACTTTTCTCTGTCATAGAAACACCTTTGAAGTCTAGATGCATTATCTCGTTACCAAGATTATTCTTTTGCACTTCTTGAATTACTGCTGTATATGTAGAACCATCAAGAGAGAACTTAACTAGTAAGCCTTCGGTATGTTTGTGCTTAATTAATTTCTCAAACTCTTTTGTAGAAATTTGCAAAAGAAAATTCTCTCCGCCTTTCTGGTAAAAAACAGCAGGGATAAAACCTTTACGCCTTAATTTCTTAGCATTTTCTTTACCTTTCTCATTTCTTCTTTCCAAATTAATATCTAATACTTTCACTATTCTAAGCCTCCTCTTTAAGTTCTTTTAATTTCCTAGCAGGAACTCCTACTACTAGGGTATAATCAGGAATATCTTTAGTAACTACTGCTCCAGCACCGGTACAGGCTCCTTTTCCTACTATTACCGGTGCTACAAGAGCAGTATTAGAACCTATAAAAGCTCTCTCTTTAATAATAGTTGGATTTTTCTTCTTACCATCATAATTACAGGTAATAGTGCCAGCACCTATATTTACATTCGCCCCGATGGTTGCATCTCCAATATAACTAAGATGAGAGGCTTTGGTGCCTTCTTCAATTACACTCTTCTTAACTTCTACAAAATTACCTATTTTAACATTTTGATGCAAATAAGTATCAGGACGCAAATGAGCATATGGACCAATAGTAACAAACTCATCAATTATACTTCCTTCTACTGTAGATGCTTCTATTTTAACCCTATTCCCAATCTTACTATTTATTATTCTAGTAAATGGACCAATTATACAACCAGCCCCAATGCTTGTATTACCTTCTATTAAAGTGCAGGGATAAATTACTGTGTCTCTCTCTATATTTACCATATAGTCAATAAAAATGCTACCAGGGTCCATTAAAGTAACCCCACGAAGCATCCAGTTTTCATTTATCTTCCTTCTTAAAATTTCTGTAACTAAAGCCAAATCTTTTCTAGTATTTACCCCTAACGCCGCCTCAATATCTGGAGTTACTACAGCCTCCACCTTTAAATTACTTTCAAGAGCTTTGTTAATTACATCGGGTAGATAGTATTCTCCCTGTTTATTATTTGCTTCTAATAAAGGTAGGAATTCTTCCAAAACATTTTTATTCATACAATACACACCCACATTTATCTCACGGGTTTGCTTTTCTTCTAAAGTTGCATCCTGTTCTTCTACAATTTTTATCACTTTGTTTCTTTTGTCTCTTATAACTCTTCCATAACTGCTTGGGTCGGCAAGGCAGGCAGAAAGGAATGTAATTGTATTATTACTTTTCATGTGCACATCTAATAACTGTTTTAATATTTCGCTAGAGAGAAGTGGTGTATCTCCACACAGGATAAGTACATCTCCTTTACCTTTTATTGCTTTTAAAGCAGTATTAACAGCATCGCCTGTGCCACGGGGCGGGTCCTGTAATACAAAATTAGCTCTATCTTTAAACTGCTCTTTTATTTTTTCTCCTTTAGAGTTAATCACTATCCATATACTTTGAGGAGAAAACTTTACTTTCTCTACACTTTCAAGCACATATTCCAGCATGGGTCTACCCAATATAGGATGTAAAACTTTGGGATAATTAGTAAAAAAACGCTTGCTTTCTCCTGCTGCTAAAATTACTGCATAAGTATTCATTGTTGATTTTATTATCTCCAATTAATTACAAATTAATTACTGGGGTGGCAGGATTCGAACCTACGATGTCGGAGCCAAAGTCCGATGCCTTACCACTTGGCTACACCCCAAAATGTTTTCTGTTAATTATATCTTCTCTTTTAAAACAAGTCAAGAGGAAAATAAAGCAAAATTTATTATCAAAAATAAATTTTTCTTGATATTATAATCCTAAGTAATGCACCTTTGCAGTTAAGTGCATTCTGGAGTTTATAAAACCTGATTATTAAACTCGTAAAATTCATTTGGGAGCATGCTGTTTATTCCAGTTTTGCTCTTCCTGTTTCCATCTCTCTATAAGGAGAAGCATATAAGGGTCGTCGGGTATATTTTCTTTAAGCGGTGTTATTTCATCAGTTTCATAATTTATATTATTCTTAGAAACACTAAATTTTAAGTTAGCAATATATTTACCTTTCGAACCTAAACCTACTCTAAAAGTAGAATTTATTTTTTCTGCTTTTAAACTTAAAGGTGCCCCATGCCCAAGTATTACTAAATTAAATTGGGGAAACCTCTTAATAAGCTCTTCGCTCTGTGAAGTGCCTGTATGAGAAAGTAGGATAAGAAAATTACATTTTTCCTTCTGGGTAAGTTTAGTTAATATAACTGGCAAAACTTCTTCTGCTGGCTTTACTATTAATTTTTCTGGCAGGAATGCATCTGTCGAAATTACACCTACTATTCCTATTTTAATTCCACTTCTCTTTTTAACTATATATTGTTTTGTAAAAGGTTTTTGATTTTTATGCCAAAAAATGTTACAAGATACAAATGGCAGTGTAAAGTTCTTTTCCATTTCTTTAATAAAATCTATTCCCAAACCAAAATCTTTTTCCCCTAGAGTTATAGCATCATAATGCATTTCTTTCATTGCCTTAAGGAGATATTTTACTTTTATACGGTCAAGCTCACTTTCTCCTTCGCCAAAATCTCCTCCATCTACTAATATATTAAGGCTAGTAGTATCTAAATGTCTTTTTATAAAGGTTGCCCGCCGGGCTACCCCGCCATAACGGCTACTTGGTCAGCCACAGGGCAAGAGATAGCCTTCTGTATCACTGGTAGCTAATATGTTAACCTTTATCTCTTCACTATTACCACAGGTCACGGTAAATAACAAAACTATTAATAAAAGCAAAAACTTTTCATAAAACTTCACCTAACTTCACCTCTAAAATAAGAATTTTACCTAAATTAAAATTATCCTTTTTCTTTTCTTGATGTTTCATTCCGGCCAATAAAATTAAAAAGATCCCTCAAAATATCGCCTTCTAACAACTTCCCCAAATTTTTAACCTTAAAAAAGGAAAAACAAGTTTAAGCTAGAAATCTTTTTGGGGGGAAAGCAGTAAATTGTGTCTGAAGGTAATTAATGGAATTTCCTAAAGCTTGGGAAGGATATGTTTAAGTATTTTGGGTAAAAATGAGGAATTATTTTAAGGTTATTTTTGTTTTTTTATTTTATGTTATTTTATATTTTGTATCTCCACCTTGTTTAAGTAAAGTAAAGAGAATAATTTCTCTTAATCCTGGTACTACGGAAATGTTAGTTTCTCTAGGTTTGATAAATGAGATAGTGGCAGTAACTGATACTTGTAATTATCCACCTTCTATTACTAAGAAAGAAAAGATAGGAGGCCTGGACATTAACCTTGAGAAAGTTATCTATTTACATCCCGATCTTGTAGTAGGAGATATCTCCTTAAGGACTTTACAATTAGAGAGAATCAAAAGTCTGGGTATAAATGTATTGGGCTTGCGTTGTGATAATTTAGCAGATTTTCGTAATAGTTTAATTATTTTAGGTAAAATAACAGGAAAGGATAAAAAAGCCAAGGAAGTTTTAGAACAGTTTGATAAAGAGTTTTCTCGTATTAGCAGAGAAGTAGCTAAAATAAAGGTAAAGCCAAAAGTTTTTGTGGAGATATGGCCCAGTCCTTTAATGACAGCAGGGAAAGATACTTTTATAAGTGAATTAATTAATGCTGCAGGAGGGTATAATATAGGTGAGGAATTGCAAGGGCAATATCCTATAGTAAATCCTGAATGGCTAATTTCTAAAGAACCAGAGGTTATTATTCTTACTTCAATCGATGTTAAGGAGTTTATATCTGATAATCGCTGGCAAAAACTTGGTTGTGTAAAGAATAAGAAGGTTTATAAAATAAATCCAGACTTACTTGTGCGTCCTACTCCAAGAATGTTAAAAGGTATAAGACAGCTAATACAATTTTTAAACCCAACACTTTATGAGAAATTATTTTAGATATAAAAATTCAATTTTTTCAATAGGATTATTATTACTATTAGCGTTGGCAGGGATTTTATTATCTCTAAAGGTAGGTGCAGTGAATATTTCCTGGCGTGAAATATTAAGTAATAAAAACAAAGAGATAGTAGATATTATATATACTATTAGATTACCTAGAATAGTAATGGCTCTGCTGGTTGGTGGGGGATTGTCTCTTTCGGGAGCAGGCTTGCAGGTTTTACTTAGAAATCCACTGGCGGAACCTTATATTGTGGGTGTTTCTTCCGGGGCTTCTCTGGGGATGATTATTTTTCTTGGACTGAGGAAAGCAATTGGCTTCAGTTTCAGCTTTATGCCAGTTGCAGCCTTTGTGGGAGGGCTGCTGAGTGTAATTATCGTATATCGCATTTCTCTAGTAGCAGGTCAGTTATCTACTAACTCTTTTTTACTTGTAGGAATAATGATAGGGACTTTTTTATGGTCTTGGAGTGCTTTAATGATGTTACTTTCTAAAGAGAATATATATACAGTAATGTTGTGGTTAATGGGTAGTTTTTCTGGGAGCAGCTGGCAAAAGGTATTAGCAGTGTTACCTTATTGGCTAGTAGGATTTATTTTATTAGTTTTTCGTTCCAGAGAATTAAATTTATTAACTCTGGGGGAAGAACAGGCTTTTTATTTAGGAGTAAATGTAGAGAAGCTTAAACGAGAGCTTATATTTTCTACCACAGTCCTTACATCTGCATGTGTAGCTGTATCTGGGATAATAGGTTTTATAGGACTACTAGTGCCTCATATATCCCGTTTTATTTGGGGAGCAGATCACAGGATTTTACTTTTTACTGCAACTCTTTTGGGAGGAACATTTCTTTTGTTTTCTGATACTTTAGCGCGAACATTAGTTACTCCAGCAGAAATTCCAGTTGGAATTATTACTGCTTTAATTGGGGCACCACTCTTTTGCTGGTTACTTAAGAAAAATGAATGAACCTTTAATTTCTGTAGAAAATATCTCTTTTGCTTATCAGAATAGTAAATCCAATGTATTTGAAAAAATTAATTTCTCATTGTGTAAGGGAGAAATTATCTCTTTCCTGGGACCCAATGGAGTAGGTAAATCTACACTACTTAAGATTATCGGAGGATACCTGAAACCAAATAAAGGTAAAGTATATCTAAAAGGGAAGGATATTTCCAGTTATTCTCCCTCAGATTTAGCCTGTATTAGAGCACATTTACCACAGGAAGTTTATGTACATTTCCCTTTTAAGGTAGAAGAAGTGATAGCTATGGGTAGAGAACTTAAAAAAATATTAAATAAAGATAAAAAAGATGCAGAAATAATAGAAAAAGTAATGACACTTACTAATGTAACTCATCTTAAAGGAAGGAGAATTACTCAACTTTCTGGTGGAGAGAAAAAAAAGGTTTTTCTTGCGCAAGTGTTAGCACAGGAGCCAGAGATACTTTTACTAGATGAACCTTTTGTTTATCTAGATATAAAGCATAAATTGGAACTAGTTAAGTTATTAAAATTTTTAAATCAACAGCACCAGATGTCTATTATTTTTATTTCTAATGAAATTGGAATCGCTTCACAATTGACTGATAAACTATTTTACTTAAGTTTTGATGGCCTTTACAGTGGTTTGCCCATAGGTGATGCACTCCATAAAATATTTGAAGTGGAAGAAAAGGAACTCATTCTTCACTTTCCAAAATTTCTTTCAGATGGACTTTAACCCCAATATAGTCTAACCGGCACTATATCTATTATTGAAGCAAATAAATTAACCTCTAAACAATACAAACAAAAATTATCAATTTGTTGTTTAGAAGACCCTATATTATTTTCCAGTCCAATCAGCCTTGTATGTCTAGCTTTTCACCTGCAAGCTTTTTCTTTTCTTGTTGTTCATTCTGGTCTTTTAAGAATTTGAATTTCCCGGTCTGGCTATCACTAGATATTTTTTGCTCATTCCACAGAGGATTTATTGTATATTTTAAATCAATCCACGGAGTAGAAGACGGCAGAGGAGATTTCTTTTCTCCTTTCATTTCAGACATAACCTTACCCATTGCTTCCTGGAATTTTTCTTCTTTTTTCTTTTTTTTATTATCTTGTTCCCTTTTTAAATTAGCCATCTCTTTTAAAATAAAAAATCTCTTGCTCTATCCTCTTTCTGTTTACCTAATTTATCCCGTAAAAGCTTTAAAGCTCTTCCATGAATCTGCGAAACTCGTTGCTTAGTTACCCCTAAAGTCTCGGCAATCTTCTGTAGAGGCATCCGCTCAAAATAATGAAATTCAATTAAAATTCTTTCTCTTTCTGGCAGATTTGATAAAGCCCTTTTAATCTCTTCTCTCTGTTCTTTAAAGTAGACTTCTTGTAGTGGTTCCACAGCATTAACATCAGAGATTAAATCAATAATTTCTCCTCCCTCTTCCCCACTATGCAAGTCTCCACTTAAAGGTTGATTAAGAGATAATAAATAAGCACATCCTAAATTAGCAATTAACTCATAGACTTCGCCTACACTGATTTGCATTAACTCTGCTATTTCTTCTTTTGTAGCTTGTTTACCATATTCGCTTACAAATTTTGCTTCTAACTGCTCCATTTTACGAGCTTTTACTCTTAACCTTTCTGGAACCCAATCCAGATCTCGTAGAAAATTGAGCATCGCTCCCCTTATAACCTGAGTGGCGTAAGTCTCGAACTTTATTTGGCGGGACAAATCAAAATTTTCAACAGCTTTAATTAACCCAAATATACCTTCGCTTACTAAATCATCAAATTCTACTTTAAACTGTAACCCCTTATAAACTCTTCTCGCTATCTTTTTAACTAACGGAACATAATGCTCTATTAATTTATTTCTTGTCAGCAAATCTTTACTACATTTATATTGCTCCCACCAGTAAGCCACATTTTTCATTTTATGTGATATTGCAGTACAATACATTAACTAACAGCCTTACTTCTAGGGGTTATTTCTCTTCATCTGTTCATACATTACTGTAGCAAGACCTATACCTCCAGATTGAGACCAGGCTTTTGCTCTTTCTTCATCTAACATACTGTTAAACATCTCACGGTCTCTGGTGTTACCAAACATATCCTCTTCTTCTACTGTACCCCTCATCTGCTTGAATAGATTGGTAAGTAATACTGCCTCAAACTCCTTACAGGTTTCCATTAACTTCTTATCTTCTTTATGGGTACTGGGTGCTTTTTGTGGAAGAGGCCCTTCCGCAAAGCCCATCCCACCTATTTTCATTTAATTCACCTCCCTACCTTTAGCTTAATTATACCACATAATCATTTATTTTACTAGCATTTTACTAAATTTTTCTTATTAAAGAAAGTTATTTTATTATAAACTTTTCCCACAATGCACTTTTATAGGTAGGAATCTTCCCTAGAGAAACCGTGCCCAAACTTTCTACTGCAAAACTACTATCAATCTCTTCAGAAGAAATAACTATAATTTGAGGAAAAGCCTTTAAAATAAATTGACGATAAAATCTTCTAATCCTAGGAGAAGTAACAATAATAGGTCTACATCCTTTTGATAGCATTAAATTAGCAGCAGATTGTGTCGCTTCTAATAATGCAAAAGCTAAATCCTTTGGCAGGGCTAGAAACCTCCCATCTTCACCTTCAGTAATAGCCTGAGCAATTATTTCCTCAGTATCATTATCTACAATACACACTTTTAATACGCCCTGATCAGAAAATAATTCAGAAATTAATGGCGCTAATTTAATCCGAACCCTCTCGGTGATTAATTCTACGTCCTTTGTAATAGGTACACTATCTAACATAGCTTCTAAAATTAATATCCCATCTTTAATTGGTATCCCCTCCTGTAGTAATCTCTGCAAAACTTCTCTTATCAGTCCCGTCGAGAGATTTTCCCTTGCTTCTTTTACTAAAAATGGATATCTCTTTTCAAGCTCTTCAAGCCAAAAAACTACTTCCTCACGCCAGAGAAGCTCCCAGGCAAAAGACCTCACTAAATTCTGCAGGTGTACACTAATATAAGTAGCTGCATCAAATAAAAGAACATTCTTATCCTCTATCTTATGAATTTCTCGTTCTTCTATCCATATCCCGGGCAAGCTAAAAAACTCTACATAGGTATTTTTACCCATAAAAGTTTTAAGATCCTCCTCTTTCCCTATAACCAAATATCTATCAGGATATACTATACCTCCACCTCTTTTAACCTCTCTAATTTTAATTGTATACTCATTGTATTTTAGTTTCCTATTGTCAGTAATCTTAACCCCGGGGATAATTACTCCAAGCTCCATTGTCAACTGTTTTCGAACATCTCTTATCTTTTCCATTAACACTGCACCACTAATAGGAGTAACCATATCTAATAATCCTTCTCCAAGCTCAATCATCAAGGGTTCTACCACCATTAACTCTCCCAAACGCACTTCAGAGACAGCCACAGGCTTTTCTCTTCCACTTACTAATTCAGAGGCTCTCTCCTCATATACTTTGCTTAATCCATTGAAACTACTGGCAAGAGAAATCTGCTTACCAAGTTGTTCTTCAAGTGCTATCTTCTTTCTATAAAACTCCTCTGCCCTGTGCCAGTCCTTTTCTGCCATATAAATAAGTGCTTTAACTTCGTAAATTACAGGAAGCACTATAACATTACCAAGACGAACTGCTATTTCTTCTGCCTTCTGATAAGATGCAAGAGACTTTACAAACTCTCCCTGTTGATAATAGATTAACCCTTTAAGTAACAAAACTTCTTTTAATCCTTCCTGCTCATCTAATTTATTATAAATCTCTTCTGCTTTTTCTGCCCATTGTAAAGCAGAAGGGATATCTCTCTGGGAAAGAAAATAAAATCCCTCGGAAGTATATACTTCTGCCAGTCCAGAAAGGTCTTGTAATTCTTGATAGAGTTGGTGTGCTTTTTTAAAGTAACCCAAGCTCTGCTCGTATTCTCTTAAATTAAGCAATACCCTTGCCATCTTTAAATAACTTTCTCCTAAAGAAGGCAGGTGTCCCATCCTCTGTCGTATATTCTTACTTTGTTGAAAACACTCTAAAGCCACTTGCCAGCTACCTTTTTCTGAATATAATTCTCCAAGATTGTCAAATGTATCTGCAATACCGGGAAGATGATTGATTTTACGAAAATGCTTCTGGCTTTCTAAATAAAATCTATAAGCAGTAGAATAATCTTCCTGAGCACGATAAAATGAAGCTAATCTGTTAAAAGCAATTGCTAAAAGCCGGCTATTCTGCAATTTATCACTTTCGTCCTTTACTTCTGTATAAAGTTTTTTCCCTTCCTCCCATAATCCCTGAACGAAATAAATTTCTCCCAGCGGGAAAGCAAGTTCTAGATACAAAAATGGAGCCTCCGCTAAAGCTAAATCTTTAGAATCTTTAAGCACCCTTAAAGCCTCTTTTATCCGTCCCTGTTTCAATAAATTCCATCCCAGTGCAATAGCAAGGCTAATTTGATAAGGTAACCCTACCTTACCCTGTATCTCTTTTGCTTCTTCAATTAATTTATCAGCTTTTTCGCTTTCCCCACTCTTATATAACAAATTTGCCTGGGAAATAAGATTATCGGCAATTCTGGGCAGATCTCCAATTTGTTTTAATATTTCTAATTGTTCTTTTAACTTCATTAAAGATAAATGCCATTTACCTTGCTGGAAATAAAGTAAAATCAATGGAGTATAAACTTGAGCTAAATTTGCTTTATTCTCTAATTCCTTCCAGGTATGCAGTGAGGAGGTTGAGGTTATTTTACTAAGTTTTGCCTCTACTTCTTCCTGTCTTTGGCGAGCATTCTCTATATCTCCCTGTTCAAAGTAAACCTTAGCAGAAGAAGCAACTACCATTGCTAACTCTATCTCTGCTTCAAGTCTTTCCCAAATTGCTCTTGCTTTAAGATAAAAAGTAAGTGCCTTCTCTCTATCAAAAGAATCAGCTAATGTCTCACCTAAAGAAAATCTTACCCACGCTTTAACTTCTTCGGACGTATCTTTATTGATCAAGCTGTCTGCTTTATAAAGTAAAGATAAGGCTTTATCAAAGTCTTTATACAGTCTCAATATTCTACTTTGCTTAAGGAGAAAGAAAATCTTCTCATCCCCTTCGTTTTCACTTTCTCCTTGTTTATATAAGGATAGTGCTTCTTTGCCGTTGCCTGATAACTCTTGTAGAAAAGCTATTTTCTTTATTAATTCTCTCCTTTCTGCCAGGTCTTGTGATTTGTCAAGGGCATACCGGCTCTTTTCTAAAAACTCTCTCCACTCTTCCTGTTGTGGTAAAAGCTTTTCTTCTATATTCATAATATATTAACTGCCTCCTTCCCATTTATAAATAAAGCGGTCAAGAATTTTATTATATTCTGTCCACTCACCAGGGCTAAACTTTTCAATCCATCTTTCAAAAATAAAAAGTTGAGACGAGAGATAATCAATATGATGAACTAGCAATGCCTCTTTTGTTTGTGGCTTTACAGGTGAACCTTTATCAGGGTCGCTATGATGACTTATAATAATATGTTTTAACACAGTTTCAAGGTCAGGGGGGAAATTTTCAATCTTCTTAATTGCTCTGTCAATAATAATTGTGCCAAAAGTAATATGCCCTAATAGACGCCCTGGGGTAGTATAATCTATAGCTGGAGTAAATTTTAACTCTTTTATCTTACCAATATCATGTAATAAAGCACCACACAATATTAAATCAATATCAAGAGATATTCCTTCTTTTATCATAAATTCAGCAACTAACTGTGAAAGACGAGCTACTAAAATAGAATGCTCAGCCAGTCCACCCCAATAAGCATGATGAAGCTTTTTAGCAGCGGGAGTTTTAAAAAAGGCATCAGCAAACTTCTGATTAGAAAACAAAATTTCAAGGAGCTTCCTTAAATAAAAATTTTTAATTGATGAAATGATCTCTTTAAACTCCTCTTTTAGCTCATCAATAGAACGGGGAGAAAAAGAAACAAAATCTCTTAAATCTACTGTATCTGGCTCTACCTTTTCAATCACTGTTATTATTAACTGTTTATTGTTATTATATATATCTACAGTGCCTCTGACTCTGAGGAAAAAACCTTCTTTTATTGCTGCTTCTTTACTAGTATCAATATTCCATAGCTTTCCGGTAATAGTTCCTGTTTTATCCTGTAAAAGTAAATCCAGGTAAGATTCCCCGGTGCGAGTAACTTTAACTTTCTTACTCACTAGAAAAAATAACCCTTCTACCTCTTCACCTTCTCCTAACTCGCTAATAAACTTTCTGTTCATCTTTTTTCTCTTTTATCTATCCTATCAAAAATAAATATACTACATAAAGCTGTCACAACGCCAAACAACAAAACATACAGAGCAAAATTTACTTCAAGTGCCATAAGTACAAATGATATTAGTATTATACTAAACCCCTCAATCATAACTATATACTTTAGAGGGAACTTTTTAATGCGCCTCTTTACTGGCAAAGCACTTCTCCTCCTTCTGTCTTATATTCACACTCTAAGTTGTTTTACACAACTTGTGACAGGGATAAAGAAAGAATGAAAGTCGTGATGCTTTTGTAAATATATTTATTTCCCTCAATTTAAAATCTCCATTTTCTAATCTTCACTATTAAAAATTCACATAAGTCGCCTATTTTACTCCACATAGCTCTTTATACTCTAACAACACTTTTTCTACATAATACTGAGTTTCAGGATAAGGAGGTACTCCACCATACTTCTGCACAGCACCAAATCCCGCATTATAAGAAGCAAGAGTTAATCTAATCTGCGTTTCTACTGAATAACCTGAAAATATATCACAGTAGTGTCTAAGTATACTTACAGTAGCTCGTATATTCTCACGAATGTCATAACAGTTGTGCACTCCCCAACTCTTAGCAGTTTCAGGCATAAGTTGTCCCAATCCACAAGCCCCTGCAGAGGAAGTAGCTTTTGGATTAAAAAGAGATTCACAGGCAATCACTGCTACTGCAAAAGGAGGATATAACTTATACTCTTTACAATAGAAAATAATACAGTGCACAATATAGTCTGCCTCTTTAGAGGAAAGATTAGGATTGTATTGTAAAATCTTGGCTTTATAAGCTGACAAGTACTTACTGGTATATTCTTTAGAAAGTTCCTCTCCTTTTAAAAAAGCAAAACTAAATATTAGCAAAATTAAAATTAATGTACAAAGGCTCAAAGGCAAAGAGGCAAAGAGTTTTAAATACTTAGTTCTTTTTATATTATTTTTTGATCTGTGCCTATGTGCTTTTGCCACTTCTATTGCCTTCTTTATTTCTTCTATGTGCCTTTGCGCACTCTCTATCAAGGAGTGCCTTTTTTAAATATCTCTTCCAAGCCTTCCAGAGTATCCTCCCATAAACTTTTCCATTTTACTGCTCTTAAATAAAACTTTAATGCTTTTGGTGGCTTCTTCTGAAGCTCTGCTAGTTTACCAGCAAAATAATAAGCTAACGGAAAATGAGAATTAAGCTTAAAAACTTCTTTTAGCTTTTCTTCAGCTCTGGTAAAATCTCCTTTCATCATACTCCAATAAGCTTCTAAACTTAAAGACAAAGGAGAAGCCTCAAAGGAGCTATTAAGTTTTTTAAACTCTTCTCGTGCTGCTTCACTTTTACCTGCAGACATAAGCGTTTCCCCTAGTTTGTATCTAAATTCCCAGTTCCCCATTTCAAGAGATGCTGCACTTCTTAAATCTTCTATAGCCTTTTCTTCTTCTCCTAAAAGTTTATACACTTTAGCTCTATAATAATAAATAATTCCTTTATCAGAAATATAATGAAGTGACTTTGTTAAGCTATCCAAAGCAGCATCTAAATTACGACTGAGTAAATACCCTATGCCCAGAGCAAATAAAGTATAACCATCATCAGGATTTAGTTTTATTTTTTCAATGTAATTTCTCATTATCTTATCTAAAGCATCGGACTGATGAACTAACTGAAGCCTGCGCAGGTGAGCTTCTAAAAATCCTGGATTCTCCTGAATAGCTAGA
>Ga0123519_10003839_pt1 | contig 24694 bp, 32 predicted proteins | sample YelNatPaOPRAMG02_FD_87396 | JGI IMG/M metagenome (GOLD analysis project Ga0123519, IMG submission 87396) | Hot spring microbial communities from Yellowstone National Park - Yellowstone National Park OP-RAMG-02 (version 2) | ecosystem: Environmental > Aquatic > Thermal springs > Hot (42-90C) ...
CCCCCCGTCTTTTATTCCGTTAATCTGCCCTTACTTGGGGCGGTTCCGGCTGTCCACCAGGACGATCCGGGGCGCATGGTGGTTAAGTTCGTCGGAGGAATAGCTGGAATACGTGGTGATGATGATCAGATCGCCGGGGGCGCCTCGCCTGGCCGCGGCGCCGTTCAAACAGATGACCCCGCTGCCGGGCGGGCCTTCTATGGCGTAGGTCTGGAAGCGTTCGCCGTTGCTGACGTTATAGATGTGCACCATTTCATAGGGCAGGATGTCTGCGGCCCGCAGGAGATTGGCGTCCACGGTAAGGGAGCCTTCATAGGCCAGGTTGGCCTCGGTGATGGTGGCCCGGTGAATTTTGGATTTAAGCATGACGCGCCACATGTCAGTTTACCTCGAGAAGCATATTATCGATGAGCCGGGTGCCGCCACCCAGGCGGCCACGGCCAGCCGGGCTGCACCGCGGATGGTCTCCACGGCCTGGAGGGTATCCGGGTCCACCACCATGGCATAGTCCAGGCGGGTGAGCGGGGTGGCGGTAATTATCTGTTTTACTTCCGCTAAAATCCGGTTGGCCTCGGTCTCCCCGGCCGCGGCCCGGTCTCGGGCATGGGTCAGGGCTTTGATGAGACACAGGGCCGACCGGCGTTCCTCCGGGTTCAGATAGGTGTTCCGGGAACTCATGGCCAGGCCGTCCGCCTCCCGGACGATGGGCCGACCCACCACCTCCACCGGCACGTTCAGGTCCGCGACCATGCGCTTGATCACGACCAACTGCTGGTAGTCCTTTTCCCCGAAAACGGCCAGGTGTGGTAAGACCTGGTTGAAGAGCTTGAGGACCACGGTGGCCACCCCCCGGAAGTGCCCCGGTCGGGAGGCGCCGCAGAGGGGCTGGCTCAACTCCTCCACGGTGACATAGGTCTGGTACCCGGGAGGGTACATGTCCGTAGTGGCTGGCACATAGAGCACGTCCACCCCGGTCTCCTGGGCCAGGGTCCGGTCCCGCTCCAGGGCTCGGGGGTAGCGGTCCAGGTCTTCGTGGGGGCCGAATGGGGCGGGGTTGACAAAGAGGCTGACCACCAGACGGTCACCCTGCTCCCGGCCGTAGCGCATCAGGGAAAGGTGTCCGTCATGGAAATAGCCCATGGTGGGGACAAACGCGATCCGCCGGCCCAGCTTGCGCCAGTCCAGGGCAACCGCCTGCATGTCCTGAGGGTCACTGACAATTTCCATGAAAAAACCCCGGACTGATCTCCCGGGGTTGGATAGCTGCTCCCGCCGAGTCCCAGTCCGCCTGTGCACGGATCCAAGCTCTGCTTGCACCTAATAAGTAGCATTTCAGGCTCGGCTCTGTCAAGGGAAGTTTTCGCCGACTGCAAGGAATTAAGGAGGTTTCGGGAGTGCGCGTTGCAAAAGGCTCCAACGACGAGAGAGAGGGAAGAAGCTTTGGAGATTTTTGCGAAATTTTGGCAGGTTTGCAGGTGGCGGGGCGCCTCTCCGGTGGGGTTACATTTTGTTGGATTTACGGGCCGCGAGTTGGTATAAGCAGGGCAAGAGCCGCGGTTTGAACCTGACGGAAGAGGCTTGACAGTGACCAAAATAGGGTATGTGGGAACAGACGGCAGGAGCCTGCTGGCGGCGCTGGACACCAGCCGGGCCACCAGCGAACGTTATCCCGGAAATTTCGAGGGGGTGGTGGTGCGGGGGACCCCGGCCATGCCCCTGTTTGCCGAAAAAATGGGCTGGCCGGTGGGTTTCCTTCCCACCCGCGCCAATACGGTGGAAGATTATGCCGAGACCCTTATTGAGGCTTTTAAGAGCGGCAGGCTCGATATCGCGTTTATCATGCCGGAAAGCCTGATTTTCCAGGGTCTGGTGGACCGGGTGGCCGAAGCCGGGTACGGGGAAAACATCATTGGTCTCGATAGCCGGGGGGCCTTTATCGAAGCCGACAAAATAGCCTGCAAGCGACTCTGCCGGGAAGCCGGCATCCCGGTGGCCCCCGCCTGGACCGAGGTGGACGCCCGGGACTATGGCGCGGTGCTGCACACTTGCCTGGATTATATCCACGCCTTCGGCGGCGTGGTCCTGAAATACCCATACAGCGCCGGGGGCAAAGGGGCCCGTATCATTCTGAATTCCTGGCAGATCAGGGACGTCTACGACCTCCTGATCGCGGACTACAAGGCTGATTATGCCGGGCTGTGCGGCAAAAAGGGACCTTGGCCGTTGCTTATCGAGGCCCGCATGTCAGGGATGGAAATCAGTTTCACCATCCTGGTGGACAAGAAAGGAAATTACCAGGTTCTGCCCACGGCCATGGACTACCCGGAGCGTTTTGAGGGGCCGCCCGGAATTGACAACCCCATCACCGGCGGCATGGGGTCCATCTCCCCCCATCCTTTGGAGACCCCGGCCCTGCTGCGTTTGGCCGAGGAAACCCTGGCCCGGCCCTTGGTGCGGGCCATGGACCGGCTGGGCCTCCTAAGGCCCTGCGTGCTGTATCCGGGGTGCTTTGTGTCGTTTAGCGGCAATTTTCAGCCCCGTGATCTCCGGGTGTGCGAAATCAACATCCGCCCCGGCGAGCCGGAATTCCAGCCCGTGGTCAAACGCCTGCGCAACCTGGGAGCCCTGGTGGCGGCCATGGTGGCGGGAAATCTGGACCAGGTGCAGCCCGAAGTGCGGGCGGACCAGATTTCCCTGTGCATCGCCCTGGTCACCGGGCCCGGCGGCCCCAAGCAGCAAAAGGGCTACCCCTGGTCCCTGACCAAAGGCGAACCCCTGGACATTGACTTCGATTATTTTGACAAGAAAAAGATCACCATTATTCCTTCAGCCATGGATTACGCGGAGGGGAGCTTCAGATCGGACGGCTCTCGGGTGGCCTTCCTGGTGGCCAACGCCACCCTGAAAGAGGGCCAGAAAAGAGGCCAGGTGGCGGAGACCCTGCGTCGCCGGCTGCTGAATGCTTACGATTTGGGTAAAATCAGGGTGATACCCCGGGAAAATGAGACCGGCAACCGTCTGGCCCTGCGCCGGGACATCGGCCTGCACTATCAGAAGGCCGAACGGCTGGTGATTTGAGCCGGAAGCGGAAGACCGGACTTCCAGCCCGCGCCGGATCGGGCAAGATGGCGGAATTCTCGGTTTAAGGATCCGGGGCGGGATCACTGCACCGGGCTGCCGCCCTCTTCTTCGTGAAACTTGAGGATATCCGGGCGGTCGGTGCCGTCGATGTAACGGTTCCAGATATCCCGCAGGTCCTGGATGGCCTGCTTCACGTCCAGTTCCACCCCCTGGGCCCGAAGCTGCCCGAGCGCGAAGTACAGCTCGTTCAGCAGGCGGATCTGGGTGATGCCCACCACCTGCTCCAACAGCTCGCCCTCCAGGTTCGCCAAGTTGACCTTTTCCAGTTCCGCCAGTTCCTGCAGAATCTCTTGGGCGATGCCGGTCAGGAGGTCCTGATAATAGTGGGGGCCGGAAAGGTCAATCCGGCGCCCCCGGCTCATGGTGATGCAAGGACCCGGGGATTTGGTCAGCATGCCAGCTTGTCTTTCAGGTAATGGCTGATCGCCGCGTCATAGGCGCTGGTGAGCTCAAAGACCTTGCGGGCCAGCTGAAAGCGGGTGGCCACCGTGGTGGCGCCGTTGTGGGCCTTCATTTCGTGCATGATTTTGGGGTAGTCCGCTGGGTCCACCACCACGGTAACGGCCTGGTAGTTCTTGGCCGCGGCCCGCAGCAGGGTGGGGCCGCCGATATCGATGTTTTCGATGGCGTCCTCCAGGGTGCAGCCCGGCTTGGCCACGGCCTTCTCAAACTGGTAGAGGTTGACCACCACCAGGTCGATGGGCAAAATTCCCTGGGCCTGCATCTGCTCCCGATGGCTGGCCAGGTCCCGGCGGCCCAGAATACCCCCGTGAATCTTGGGGTGCAGGGTCTTGACCCGTCCGTCCAGCATTTCCGGGAAGCCGGTGTAATCTGAGACTTCCACCACCGGGACGCCGTTTTCCCGAAGCATTTTGGCGGTGCCGCCGGTGGAGAGAATCTCTACCCCGCGCTCGGCCAGGAACTTGCCGAAGTCCACCAGACCGCTTTTGTCAGTGACGCTCAACAGGGCCCGGGCGATGGGCTCCATAGTCCAATCTCCTTGGAGAAAAAGTAAAAAGTAACAAGGAAAAAGGCAAAAGTAAGAACCGGCATTTTTCCTTTGCCTTTTGCCTCCAACTCTTCCTGCCCTTCTCCTACTACAGGCGGTAAATTTATGCAAGCCGGAAGGCGGGCAATTTTTCTTTCCGAGAACACCGGTTTTCAGTAAGATAGGGACATGCGTCACGTCATCATCGGCACCAGCGCGGCAGGCCTGGCGGCCGCGGAAGTCCTGCGGGCTTGGGACCGGGAAGGGAGCATCACCCTCATCAGCGAGGAGGAGCACCTGCCCTACAGCCGGCCGCTTCTGACCTACCTGTTAGGGCGGGAGATTTCCCGCGACCGGATTTTTCTCAAGCCTGCGGATTACTTTGCCACCTGGGGCTTTACACCCTTGCTGGGGGAAGCCGTGGTCCGGGTGGACCCCGGGGCCCGCACCGTGGAGCTGACCGGCGGGACCAAGGTCTCTTTTGACCGACTGCTCATTGCCTCAGGGGCCAACCCCAGGCTTCCGGGCATTCCGGGTGAGGACCTGGCCGGGGTGTTCACCCTGCGGCACTTGAGGGATGTGCCGCGCTTGGAAATGAGCCTCTCTCCGGGGGCGCGGGTGGCGGTGGTGGGCGCCGGACCGGTGGGGCTCAAGGTGGTGGACGCTCTGGTCCGCCGGGGCCATCAGGTGGCCCTGATCGAGGTTGCGCCCCGGGTGCTGCCCCTGCTGCTGGACAACGTGGCCGCCGGATTTTTCCACCGCAGGTTGGCGGATCTAGGTGTGGAGCTTTTCCTGGAAGCCCGGCCCACCGCGATCTTGGAAAAAACGGGGAGGGCCCGGGGTCTGGTCCTGGCCGATGGACGGAAGGTCCCGGCGGACTTGGTGCTGATGGCCACCGGGGTCAGACCTCGCACGGAATTCCTGGATGGCACCGGCCTGGCCGGCCCCGCCGGCATTGCGGTGGACCAGTTTCAACAGACCAAATGTCCGTTGATTTATGCCGCCGGAGACTGCGCTCTGCCCCGGCATGTCCTGACCCGCGAGCCTGGGGCCTACCAGATCTGGCCCGCGGCGGTGGCCCAGGGGCGGGTGGCCGGAGCCAACATGGCCGGGGCCTGGCGGCGCTATGAGGGCGTCCTGCCCCAAAACAGCGTCTCCCTCGGGGGACTTAAGGTAATCAGCGGCGGCCTGGGGCCTGCGGCGGGCGAGGGCCTGGAGATTGTCCGGGAGCTGGACGAACGCCGGGGCGCTTACCGCCGCCTGGCCTTCCAGGAGGGCCGCCTGGTGGGCGTCACCTTGGTGGGGCAGGTGGAACAGGCCGGCATCTATTTTCAGATCATGGCGCAGAAGCTGCCGGTACGCGCCCTGCCCGCCGATCCAAGAGGTTCAGGGTTTCATCCGGGCCGGTTGTGGGGGTGACGCCGCTCCCGCTATTTCATATTAAAGGGTCCTAACTGTCCCTGATGGGGATGCCTGGCAGCGGCGATGTCAGGCATCGCCCTTAAGGAAAAGATGATATTATTATCTCTGTTAGAGATGCAGGGGTGACTCGCCTGCCTGCTTAAGGCCAAGATTTTTTCTTAACCAGGATAACTTAAAGGGATGTTTATGAAAACCGTGATTGTCCGTCCCGAGCGCTGCGTGGGCTGTTGGCAGTGCCGCCTCGCCTGTGCGGTGGAGCATTCCCAAAGCAAAAATCTGGTGGGCGCGCTGTTCGAGGCGGTGCGGCCCCAGCCGCGGCTGCGCATCTATCCCGGCCGCCAGCACCTGGCCTTTCCCAACAAATGCCGCCACTGCGATCCGGCCCCCTGCCAGCAGGTCTGCATCGCCGGGGCCATCAGCCGGGCTCCCCGGGGCACGGTGCAGATCGACCCGGACCGGTGCATCAATGGCGCCATGTGCGCCATGGCCTGCCCTTTCGGCGTCCTTACCTATGCCGCCACCGCCAAGGCTCCGGAGAAACGGGCCGTGGCCTTAAAGTGCGACCAGTGCCCGGACCGGGAGGCCGCGGGCCGCCTGCCGGCCTGCGTGGAGGCCTGCAAGGTAGGCGCGCTGACCTACGGGGAAGTGCAGGACACTCAGGTGGAAAAGGGCCGGATCCTGGCTCAGGCGGTGTTTCAGTCCCTCCAGGCGGACAGGGAAGTCCGAGCTGACCTTCCGGAAATGATTTCCCGGTGGCGGCAACTCACCTGAGGAGGCCGACAACCGGATGGGTTCCACCCCGGCGGTGGCCATCAGCCGCCTGAGCAAATATTTTCCCCTCATCACCCTGCGCCGCCTGCTCACCGGAAAGTGGCGCCAGGGCGTCTGGGCCTTGCGGGAGGTCAATTTCGAGTTATACCCGGGGGAGGTCCTCTTCATCCTGGGACCCAACGGCTCCGGCAAAACCACTCTCATCAAGCTTATCGCCACCCTGCTGGCCCCCACCTCCGGGCGCATCCTGGTGCACGGCCTGGATGCGGCCCGCTCGCCCCTGCCGGTGAAGCAGCGCCTGGGATACATCACCTGTAACGAGGCCAGTTTCTATGGGCGCCTGAGCGGGTGGCAGAACCTGGCCTTCTTTGCCCGCCTGCACAACCTGGACCCTGAAACCGCCATCCCGCCGGTGGTGGAGTCCCTCAGGCTCACAGAATATCTGGACCGGCGCTTTTTCACCTATTCCACCGGCATCAAACGGCGCATGGACATTGCTCGGGGGCTGTTGCATCAGCCGGACATCCTGCTGCTGGATGAGCCCACCACCAATCTCGACCCCCTGAGCGCCGCGGAAGTCCGCCAGCTCCTGGTCCAGATGCAGACCCAGGGCAAAACCATGATCATTGTCACCCACCGCCTGGAGGAGGTGCAGAAATTGGGAGGCCGGTTAGGGGTCATGAAGGAAGGGGTGTTTCGGGAGATACACCCGAAACCCGGGGAAAGCCTGGAAGACCTGTACCATCGGGCCGTGAGGGCAGGGGGCCATGCGGTTTCGTAAGGTGGCGGCCTTTTTTGTCCGGGACCTCCTGTGGGACTTGAGCTATCCCCTCAGCTTTTTTTGGCGGGGCAGCAGCATCCTGTTTAATCTTGTCACCTTTTATTTTCTGGGCCACCTGGTGGCCGGCTCCGGCTCTGCGGCCGGTTACCTGTCGGCGTACGGCGGCGGCAATTATTTCCCCTTCGTGTTGGTGGGGCTGGCCCTGGGAGCCTTCCAGGGGGTGGCTCTGACTTCCATCTCCTCCGCCATCCAGTACGGCATGTACACCGGCACCCTGGAGGCCATGTTGGTAACTCCCACCTCACTGACCACCATTGTGTTCTCCTCGGTGCTCTATCAATTCGTCTCTGCCCTTCTGACCATCCTGCTTTACGTGGTGTTCGGCGCGACGCTGTTCGGGTTCTCGGTAGCCAAGACTGATTTCTTGTCCGCGGCGGTAATGCTGGCTTTGTCGCTTCTGGCCCATCTGCCCATGGGGATATTTTCCGCCAGCTTTCTGCTCATCTTCAAGCGGGGCGATCCCATCACCTCCCTGATCGGCAGCTTCTCGGCGCTCTTGGGCGGGGTTTATTTCCCGGTGAGCGTGCTGCCCGGCTGGCTACAGTCCGTGTCGTTTTTTCTGCCCTTCACTCCCGCCCTGGAAGGCCTGCGGCAAGCCGTCCTCAACGGCCGGAGCCTGCTGGAGCTGGGCACCCAGGTGGTGATCCTGGGCCTGTTTGCCGTCATCCTGTTGCCTATCAGCCTGGCCGTGTTCACCTATGCCATTCACCAGGCCAAGCGGCTGGGAACCCTGTCGCAATTTTAAGAACACGAAGGGCAGGGAAGGAGGGCAGGAAGACGCGGCTCCCTGGCCCTCCCCCCACTTGAAAAAAATTCCTTTTGTAGAGGGAATAAGCGAACTTTGTTTTTAGACAAAAACCACAGGTGGGGTGTCGTTCCTGCGGGCCACGATCTCGCCGATGATGTAGGCCTCTTCGTGGAGGCCCTGGAGGCGCAGGAGGACGTCATTTTTCTGTTCGGGGGGCACGGCCAGCACCAGGCCGATGCCGTTGTTAAAGGTGCGGAGCATTTCAGGAGGGGAAATATTGCCCAAGTTTTGAAGAAATTTGAAGATCGGGGGCACCGGCCAGCCGGCCAGGTTAATCACGGCCTGGCAGGAGCGAGGCAGGATGCGGGGCAGGTTGCCGACCAGGCCCCCGCCGGTGATATGGCAGATGCCGCTCAAGGGGAAATCCCGGAGCAGGTTCAGGACGGTATCCACGTAAATACGCGTGGGCCGAAGCAATTCTTCTCCCAGGGGCTCGGCGAGGCCCGGAACCTCGTCGTTTACCGAGTAGCAGTGCTGCTCGAAGAGCACCTTGCGCACCAGGGAATAGCCGTTGGAGTGCAGGCCGCTGGAGGCCAGGCCGATCAGGCAGTGCCCCACCGCGATGTCGGAGCCGTCCACCAAATGGTCCCGCTCCACTACCCCCACCACAAAGCCGGCCAGGTCGTAGTCCCCCGGCTGATACAGGCCCGGCATCTCTGCCGTTTCCCCGCCGATCAAGGAGCAGCGGCCTGCTTGCAGCCGTTGGCGATCCCTTCCACGATCTGGATGGCGATTTCCGGGGCGAGCTGCCCCATGGCCAGATAATCCAGGAAAAACAGAGGAGTGGCGCCGCAGGTGATGATATCGTTGACGCACATGGCCACGAGGTCAATGCCGATAGTGTGGTGCCGGTCCATGAGGACCGCGATTTTTATTTTGGTGCCGACTCCGTCCGTGGCCGAAACCAGAACCGGGTTGTGGTATTTTTCGACGTCCAGGTGAAATAAGCCGCCGAAGCCGCCGATTTCTCCGATAACCCCGGTGCGCTGGGTGGCTTTCACCAGGGGCCGGATACTCTGGATAAAGGCATCCGCCTTGTCGATATCCACTCCTGCTGCTTTATATGAAAGGGGCTCGTTCATGAACCCGTTCCTCCCCCTGCCGCAACACCGCCGGGAGAACGCTGGGGAAAGCCGACTACCTTTGCCGTGGGAAAGGGAAAATCTCAGGGACCAGGATCATTGTCTTCGGCCTCCTTGCCTTCAACGCAGACATGTTCCTGGGAGCCGCTGGCCGGGGCGGACCACCGGGCCCCGCACTTGGGGCATTGGCACTCACAGCCTTCCAGGACATAATCTCCCCCTTCAATGCGGATGGCTTTGCCGTTTACCAGGGCGTCAGCCAGGGTCTGGTGGGCCCGGGCCAGCATCCGGGTGACTGTCGGCCGCGACACTTTGAGTTGCTTGGCCGCCTCTTCATGGCTCATGCCGAGAAAATCAGATAACCGCAAGGCTGCCAGTTCATCCACCGTGATTACCGCATGTTCCAGGACTCTTAAAGGAATCCCTTGAGGCTTAAAAAAGGTTACTCCCGGTTCCCGCTTGACGAAACGGCATTTTTTCGGTCTGGGCATCTTCCCGCCGCGTGTGCGAATTATCCTCTTTTTTAAGCCGGGCGGGGAGAGGTGTCAAGAGAAACCCCGAAAGGGAAGCAGGTTCCAAAGATTAAGGAACAGATTTATGAAACCGCTTCCGGGTGAAGGGGAAACGGGAAGGGGGTTTTTAAAAACCGATTATGCCCTTTTGCTCTGCAAAGAGAGCGGCGTTTGGGTGGAGGGCAGGGGTATGGGCTTTGGATTTTAGGCCCTTTTTTTTCGCCAAATTTCGCCACAACCTGCCGGCACCATTGACGACCGGCATAAAACTCTTTATGCTAAACTGCTGCTGGTGTCCCTTGGGACCGCATTTAGGTCTGAAGGCGCCGGCGAACCATAATGCCTGCTCGCCAGAGGAGCCTATGGGGGAAATCTACCGCCGCCGGGTGGAAGAATGCGCCCGGTTTGTCTTGGACAGACTTGACCTGAGGCCGGAATGGGGGATCATCATGGGGACCGGGCAGAAGCTCCTGGCGGAGCATCTGGTTGACGGCAAGGCTCTGTCCTACCAAGACCTGCCTCACTTTCCGCCAGCCACCAGCCCAACCCATGAGGGCCGCCTCTGCTGGGGCCGCCTGGCCCAGAGGCCCGTCCTGGTCTTCCAGGGGCGGGTCCACGCCTACGAAGGCTATCCTTTGTCCCAGGTGGCCATGCCCGTAAGGCTTCTGGCCGCGGTGGGCGCCAAAAATCTCCTCATCACCAACGCGGCCGGCGGCTTGAATCCCCTGTTCCAGAGCGGGGATCTCATGCTCATCGCCGACCATATCAACCTGTTGGGAGACAGCCCCCTGGTGGGCGAAAATGTGGAGGATTGGGGACCTCGGTTCCCCGACCTGAGCCGGGCCTACGACCGGGACTGGCTGGCTCTGGCGGAAGAGGTGGGCCGGCGGGAGGGCATCATCCTCAGAAAGGGGGTCTACGTGGCGGTGAAAGGGCCGAGCCTGGAAACTCCGGCAGAGACTAGGTTCCGCCGGGGGATCGGGGCCGATGCGGTGGGCATGTCCACCGTAGCCGAGGTGATCACTGCAGTGCACGCCGGCTTGCGGACCCTGGGGATCTCCATCATCAGCAACGTCAACCTGCCGGACGCCATGGCCCCGATAACCTTAGAAGACGTCGTGGCTACCGTGGGCCGGGCCGAAGCCCGTTTGGTGCAGGTCATCCTGGGAGTCCTGGCAGGAACCCATTAAGGGGGAGAACCTATCCGCGGGGAAGAGGGCGACCCGCACCTGACATCCCCTCTTCTACTCCCGGCATCCCGCTGGAAGGAGGGAATCGGGGGGGTGAAACCTTATGCCCCGCGGTTCGAAATTTAGCTGGACCTAATTTTCGGTTTAAGACCTTTGGGTCCCCTGGCTCTCCTGGGAGGGGGTTCAGTGGAGGCGAGCACTTCCAGGGATACCTCCTCCGGGGCGGCCTTGACCTTGGTCTTGGCCGGGGCTTTCTTGGGGGCCGCCTTGGGGGCCGCAGCTTTAGGGGCCGCCGGGGCCACATCTCCTAAGATGTATACCCGTTTGGCTGCGGGCAGATTCTCCAGGGACGCGTTACACTTTATACACGACTTGAGGTCGAGCGAGTTGGCCGTTTGGCAGTTAGGGCATTTCAGCCACAACCCCATGGAAAGTCCTCCGAGATGTTTTTGTTACCAATAACAGACGCATAACGATTCTTCAACCTTTTTCTTTTGGTTAATCGCAGGAAAACGTAGGTAAAAGCCAAACAAGAAATCCCGACAAGAGAGGTTCCATGAAAAAGGAGATCATTACAGCCGAGAACGCTCCCGCGGCCGTAGGCGCTTACAGCCAGGCAGTAGCCGCCGGTCCTCTGGTCTTCGTTTCGGGGCAGATAGCCCTCAACCCGAAAGGGGAAATGGTAGAAGGAGACATTGTGGTGCAGACGGTCCAGGTCCTGGAAAACCTGAAGGCCATCCTGGAAGCCGCCGGGCTGTCCCTCAAGGACGTGGTCAAGACCACGGTGTTTCTGGCGGACATGGCCGATTTCGCCGAGATGAATCGGGTTTACAGCGAGTTTTTCCCCCAAAAGCCCCCGGCCCGGAGCACCGTCCAGGTGGCCGGTCTGCCCCGCAAGGCATCCGTGGAAATCGAAGCGGTGGCTCTCAGGAAGGATTAATCCAGCAATGCCTCCTTTGCCCTTTGGCGCCTGTTGGGGCCGGAAGCCCGGCGCTAAGGAGAAATTAACCGCCCGCCGGAGAGAGGGGCCGCATGCGAACCTTTGAGGAAATTCGCCGAAATTTCCGCCTGGGGGAAGCCGAGGAGGACATGCTGCGCAGCCTCGCCCCGTTGATCGAGCCCGAGGCCGAACAGGTGGTGGAGGACTTCTACCAGTCTCTCCTGGAAATGCCTTACACGGCCAAATTTCTCCAGGACCCGGACCGTCTGGCCCGCCTTAAAGGAGTGCACCGCGCCTGGCTCATGGCCCTGTTTCAGGGTCCCTATAACGAGTCATACTTTCAGCGCCTCGAGCGCATCGGGCTGGCCCACGTGCGCATCGGGCTGTCGGCCCATTTCGTTTATGTGGCCATGAATTTTCTGCGGGCGCGCCTCAAAAAGGTTGTGGCCGGCGTGGTGGACCCTGACGGTCGGGCGGCTGCCGAAGATGCCTTGGACAAGATCCTGGATCTCAACCTGGACATCATCGCCCGGGCCTATCACCAGGCGGAAATGCGCCGGTTTTTTCTATCCTACCGGCTGGATGACGCCCTGATCCGGTTTGCCCGGCGCTTCACCTTCGGCCTCAACCTGCTGCTCCTGGTGGGCCTCATCGGCTTGGCGGCCGGCATGGTCCTGGTGCTCATCAACGACGTCAGCCTCATCTTCCGGGGACACCTGGACAAGGGCCTGATTTCGGCCCTGGGCTCCCTGCTGGTGCTATGGCTGGCCATCGAGCTGCTTGAAGCTGAAATCGACCGGCTCGGCGGCGGGGAGCTTCAACTCAGCCTTTTTGTAGGGGTGGGCCTGGTGGCCTTTAGCCGCAAGGTGCTCATCGCCACCCTGTCCCACGAGGACGTGCAGATGGAACTGGTTTATTTGGGGGGGATTTTGATCTTTGGCCTCATTTATTGGCTGATCTCCCGGGCCGAGGCCAAGAGATAATATGCGACTGTTGCGGAAAGGGTCTTGAGGAAAGGGCCGGGGGTCGGCGGCCCCCCCGCCCTCCCCTCAAACTCCCCTCCCCCACCCCCTGGCAATCCATGGTTAACACATTGATTTATAAATAATTTTATCTGGGGTTGGGGGAGTGGGCTAAGGGCCGGCAGGCCCCAACCCCGTCCCCCTGTCCCCCGGCAGGATCATTATTCTTTTTGTAGAGCAAAGGCCTACTAGCCGAACTTCCCGGTTATGTAATCTTCCGTGCGCTCATCGCGGGGATGAGTGAAGATCTTCTGGGTAGGCCCGAATTCAATGAGCTCGCCCAGCAACATGAAGCCGGTGTCATCGGAAACCCTGGCCGCTTGCTGCATGTTGTGAGTGACAATGATGATGGTATATTCTTTTTTCAGTTCCTGCATGAGTTCCTCGATGCGCAGGGTGGCCAGGGGATCCAGGGCCGAACACGGCTCATCCATCAACAGTATCTCAGGCTCCACTGCCAGGAGCCGGGCGATGCAGAGGCGCTGCTGCTGCTCCTCGGTAAGCTCCAGGGCCGAGACATGCAAGCGGTCTTTTACTTCATCCCAGAGGTGGACCGCACCCAGGGAGCGCTCCCGGATTTCCAGCAATTCCTGCCTATTCGGCCGGCCGTGAATCTTAGGGCCGTACAAGACGTTTTCATCAATGGACAGGGGAAAGGGATTGGGGCGCTGAAAGACCATGCCCACCCGCTTGCGCAACTTGGTTAGGTCGGTGCCGGGCCTGTAGATGTCTTCCCCGGAAATGAGCACCTGGCCGCTGAGGCGCACCCCCGGGATGAGGTCATTCATGCGGTTCAAAACCCGCAGGAGCGTGGATTTGCCACACCCCGAGGGGCCGATGAGGGCGGTGATGCAGTTCCCTTGGAAATCCGCATTAATATTAATGAGGGCGTGGAAATCCTGGTAATACAGGTTGAGATTCCGGATGCTGATTTCCGCGGACGGAATGACTGACTTATCCGAAGCGACCGGTGATGTAGTCATCAGTGCGCTGATCTTTCGGTTCGGTAAAGACTTTGGAAGTTTCTCCCACTTCAATGAGCTTGCTCATCAAGAGGAAAGCCACCCGGTCGGTGACCCGGGCAATCTGTTTGGTGTTGTTGCTCACCAGGATTATAGTGTAGCTGCTTTTCAGTTGGAACAGGGTCTCCTCGATTTTGGCCGTGGAAATCGGGTCCAAGCCGCTGGTAGGCTCATCCAAGAGAATAACCTCGGGTTCCATGGCCAGGGTGCGGGCCAGACAGAGCCGCTGCTGCTGGCCCCCGGAAAGATTCAAGGCCGAGTCCCTGAGGCGGTCTTTCACTTCATCCCACAAGCGGGCCGCCTTCAAGCTGGTCTCCACCAGCTCTTCCAGGGACTTGCCCCCGGCCCTGCCGGCCAGGCGCGGGGCCAGGGCCAAGTTGTCGAAAATGGAGCGGGGCAGGGGCACCGGTCGGCTCAAAACCAGGCCCACCCGGCGCCTCAGGGAGACCAGGTCGCAGCCGGGGTCCAGGATATTTTCGCCCTCCAGGAGTACCCTGCCCAAGACCCTGGCGTTGGGCACCAGGTCCGACAAGCGGTTCAGAACTTTGAGCAAGGTGCTCTTGCCGCTCCGGGCCGGACCCATGAGGCCGAGAATCTCGTTGGCCCGGACCTCAAAAGAGATATCATCCAGGGCTTGCCGTTCGCCATAAAAAAAGGACAGATGTTCCAGGCGAATTTTGGCGGTTTGCTCTTGATCCATATCTATGGGCAGGGGCCCGACTTAATACGCCCTCAGGGTTTGATGAATCTGTTGCCAGCCATGTAAAACCGGCCGTCTTAATCCTGGCGCTGCCTTTGCGCTTGCAGTCACCCTTCAGCTTCTAGCTTGGCTCATTGCCTCAGGAATACCGCTTCATCACCCGCTGCATCAGGCCGTAGGCCACAATATTGATGAGCAGGATGGAAATCATTAGGATGGCCGCGGTGCCATAGGCATTGGGCATGGAAATGCCTTCCCGGGCCAGGATGTAAAAATGCACCGCCATGGTTCGCCCCGAATCAAACAGCGATGCGGGGGTGCGTAAGGCCGCGCCCGCAGTGAAAAGCAGCACCGCGGTTTCCCCCAGCGACCGGCCCACCGACAGCATAATGCCGGTGCTGATGCCGGGCAGCGCGCTCGGGAGCACGATGCGGGTGATGGTCTGCCATTTGCTCAGGCCCAGGGAATAGCACACCAGGCGGTAATCCTGGGGCACGGCCTTGATGGCCTCTTCGCTGGTCCGGATGATGATGGGCAGCACCATGATGGCCAGGGTCAGGCCGCCGGACAGGATCGACCAGCCGAAGCCCAGGGTCATGACAAAGAGGACAAAGCCGAACAGGCCCAGGATGATGGAGGGCACCCCGGCCAGGCACTCAGCCCCGAAGCGGATGATCCGGGTGATCCAGCCTTCCCGGGTGTATTCCGTAAGGTAGATGGCGCTCCCCACGCCCAGGGGGGAGGCCAGCAGAATCGCCAACAGGGTCACATAAGCCGTAGCCACGATAGTGGAAAATATACCCCCCGCCCGGCCCATGTCTTGGGGATCCTCCAGGAGAAACTCCGGAGTCACCTGGGGGAGGCCTTTGATGGAGATGTTGACGATAATGAAAATCAGGATGAACAGGGTTAAGCCGGTCAAGGTCCAGAGAAGGGCCTTCATGATGGTCTGGGACAGCCTGGGATCAAGTCTCATGGATTTATCTCCGGCGGGTGATGGCGCTGGCGGTGAGATTGAGAATCATGATGATGACAAAGAGCACGATGCCGGTGGCAAACAGGGCCTCCCGGTGGCGGCCCGAGGCGTAGCCCAGCTCCAGGGCGATATTGGCGGTGAGAGTCCGCACCGGGTCCAGGACCGAGGTGGGAATTTTCAGGGCATTGCCCGCCACCATGATGACCGCCATGGTCTCGCCGATGGCCCGGCCCATGCCCAGGATGATGGCGGGGATAATGCCACTCGAAGCTGCGGGCAGCACCACCCGGTGCACGGTCTGCCAGTTGGTGGCTCCGAGCGCGATGGAACCATCCCGGTAGAGGTCCGGCACCGCGCTCAGCGCGTCAATGGAAATGCTGATCACGGTGGGCAGGATCATGATGCCCAGGATGACCGACCCGGCCAAAAGGGACAGACCGGGTCCTCCGAGGTAATCGCGGATCAGCGGCACCAGCCAGACTACCCCCAGAAAGCCATACACCACGGAAGGGATGCCCGCCAGGAGTTCCAAGGTGGGCTTGAGGAGGATCTTGACCCGCTCCGGCGCAAATTCCGCCAGGGTGATGGCGCAGGCCAAGCCCAGGAGCACCCCTAAAATTAGGGCCCCCAGGGTGACAAAGACCGAAGAGATAATCATGGCCAGGATGCCGAAATGGCCCCGGGTGGGGGCCCAGTGGCTCGACAACAGAAAATTTTTCAGACCGGCAGAGGCGATCAGGGGGATGCCTTCCCAGAAAATAAACACCGTGATGGTCACCAGGGCACCGATGGAAGACAGGGCCAGGAACAACAGGACCCGCTCTATGAAAAGTTCCTTTTTCAATCTTCCACTCCCACCAGACCTTCAGATTCCAACAAACTCTGGCCCTTGGCGCTCAGGACAAAATTTACAAAGTCCCGGCAGGGACCAGGGCGCAATTCCCGGGCCACCAGGAGAAAACGCCGCACCAGCTTGTATTCATGGTTTTTGATGTTCTCCCGGGTGGGGGCCACCCCGTCCACCGATACCGCCTTGACCCGCGAATCCACCAGGCCCATGGAGATATAGCCGATGGCATAGGGATCGTCGGCCACAATTTCCCGGACTGAGCCGTTGGAGTCCTGCACCAAAGCGATGGGGCTGATTTCCGCGGTTTTGCTCATCACCATTTCCTCGAAGGCGTTTCTGGTGCCCGAACCTTCTTCCCGAGTGATGAGATGGATGGGGTGGGGCTTGAGGTTGAACTGGCTCCAATTATCAATGTCCCCCTGGAAGATTTGCCGGATCTGGTTGACGGTAAGGTTGTTCAGGGGATTTTGTTTATTGACGATAATGGCGATGCCGTCATAGGCGATGGGATTTCGATCAGGTTTTTCTCTGAGGGGGCAAGCTCTCGCGATGAGGCCCCCAAGTCGGCGGCGCCCTGCTCAGCCGCGAAGATTCCGGCGCTGGAGCCGCCCCCCTGAACGTCAACGCGCACCTCGGGGTGCTGGTGCATATAGAACTCGGCCAATTTTTCGGCAAAGGGCTGCACTGAGGTGGAACCTGCGATGCACACGCCGCTGTGAGCTTCCTTTTTACCGCAACCGACTGAGCTTAAGGCCAAACAGCCCCAGAGAAGGAGACAGGCTCCCAGGAACGCCAGGGTCCGCCGGCCGGGCGATCCGGTAAAAACAAAGGGTTCGGTCAGCCGAGGTGTGAATGGTTTCGACATATCCCTAAACAAGCTGCCATCTTTGCCAAAAGCATCTTAACAGCATGACTCGGTGTCGGAAAGGACTTTGGACGGATATGGGGTGAGTTTTTGGTGCTATTATGGCAAAACTGGAGAAAAGCGCAAGGCAAAGGGTCATGCCTTTTGGCGTCCCCCGATAATCCCTGTTATAAGTTTTCAGCCCCTGGAAATAATTCCTTCCAAATTTACTCGTCAGGTTCGGATGATTAGGTTTTAAGAACACTTGAGATGAGTCAGAACTGGAGGCTGTCCGATGAGATTGGATATGATGTTGCTTTGCGCCGTGGGTCTTCTGATCGTGAGTTTGTGCGGGGCTGGAAAAGGGGTCGGTGCTGATTATGAACGGGGACAGAAAATTTATAATGACAAGTGTGCCATCTGTCATGGGACTGATGGCCGGGGCAACGGCCCGGCGGCCGCCAGCCTGAGCCCACCTCCCGCGGATTTCAACAGCGCCGGTTTCTGGCGGAATATGACCGACGCCAAAATTACTAATGCCATCGAGAACGGCCATGGACCCATGCCGGCTTTTGATCTTTCTTCCGAAGATAACCGGTCGGTCATTGAATACCTAAGACAAACGTTTAAACCTTAATCAAAAGCAGATTTCTAAAAGATTGCCTCCCGGAGAACAATCGAAAACGCCTGAAGGGAGGGGTAGATGGTTGAGAATCTCAGAAACTTGGTCGCGGGGACCCTTACCTGTGGCGTTTTTATCTTTTCAGCACTTAACGAGGCCCAGGCACTGCCCAGTTTCGCCCGCCAGACGGGCATGGATTGTTCGGCCTGCCATACTGCTTTTCCTGAACTGACTCCTTTTGGACGCACCTTCAAGCTGACCGGTTATACCATCAGCAAGACCAATAAGCCCTATCAGATAAACCCACCGCCAATCACCGCCATGCTTCAGGGATCGTACAGCCGCACCAATAGCAACCTGCCGCCGGACACGGCCCCTACCGGCTATAAAGGGAATGACAATATCAATGTGCCGCAACAGGCCAGTGTGTTTTACGGGGGGAAGATATGGGACAAATTAGGAGCCTTCATTCAGATTACCTATGATGATGTTTTCGACGGCATCTTTCTGGATAACACGGACGTGCGGTTCGCCCACACCATGGAGTTGGCCGGCAAGCCCTTGATTGTAGGGTTGACCTTTAACAACAATCCCACGGTTCAGGATGTCTGGAACAGCACGCCGACTTGGGGCTTTCCCTGGTCCGCCTCCAACGTGGCGCCCACGCCCGCGGCGGCGGCCGTGATCGACAACACACTGAGTTCCATGGTTGGTGGCCTCGGCATCTACGGCTTCTGGAATAATTTTCTCTATGCCGAGCTCACCTTTTACCGCACGGCCTTAAACGGCTATACCCAGGTTTTGAGCACCGGCACCCCCATTGACACCTATGTTACCGGGGTCGCACCTTACTGGCGCCTCTACTTGCAGCACCAAAAAGGCCAGCACACCTTTATGGTGGGCACCTATGGCATGGTAACCCACATTCTGCCGGCGGGGGAAACCCGGGGCACCGCCGACCGCTTTACGGACATCGCCCTGGATTTAAACTACCAATTCATCACCAAGAAACATCTTTTTTCCACCCAGGCCACCTGGATTCATGAGTTCCAGGACTGGTTCGGCAGTTATCCCCAGGGTGCTGCGGCCAACCGCAGCAGCGTTCTGGACACCATCCGCATCAACTTCAATTACTATTACCGGTTCCATCACCGCCAGACTGTGGGGGGCACCTTCGGAATTTTTTCCACTTCGGGGGTCAGCGATTCCCTGCTCTATGCTCCAGCCCCGGTGAGCGGCAGCCGCACTGGCAGTCCCAACAGCAACGGCTTCATTCTCCAGGCTTATTACCTCCCCTGGGAAAGAACCAAATTCACCTTGCAATACACCCTCTATAACAGGTTCAACGGCTCCTATTCGAATTATGACGGCTTCGGCCGGAATGCCTCTATGAATAACACCCTCTATTTACTCGCTTGGCTTGCCTTCTGATGATACCGGAAAATGAGCTAGCCGGGATTTGGTCGTCTATTCCCTGGCTATACTCTAATCCAGGCGAATTCCGGAAACCGTCTTCTCGCCAAGGAGCAAATAAAACATCATTATGATCACCGCCTTCTATAGTTTCTTAAGAAGCCTGGGATACCCTCATCCGGTCCATCCTGCTTTGGTCCACATGCCCATCGGGTTGGTGACCGGAGCGCTCGTCTTTGGATTTGCCGCCTTGCTGCTGCGGCGTCCTATTTTGGGGTGGTCGGCCCGCCACTGTCTCATCCTCGCCTGGCTTTTCTGGTTTCCTGCCGCGGTGTTCGGCCTCATGGACTGGCAATACTTTTTCGCCGGAGTCTATTTGTATCCCATCAAAATGAAGCTTATTTTGGCCGGGATCTTGTTTATTTTCCTCTCTATCGGCCTGTTTGGCGGGCGGGATCCCGAAACGGTATTATGGGGTCCCTTAGCCATCTATATCCTTTGTTTTTGCTGCGTGCTAGGTCTAGGATGGTACGGCGGCAACCTGGTTTATGGTAGCAGGACTTTACCCGCAGCCCAAGAGTTCAAGGCTGGTATGCAGATTTTTGACGAGAATTGCAGTGGTTGCCATCCCCGCGGCGGGAATGCCATCAAACCCAATTTACCTCTGCTAGGCGCGCCGGAATTAGGGAATTTTCAGTCCTTCCTTGACTATCTGCGCAACCCCAGATTGCCGGATGGGTCAAAGGGGGTCATGCCAGCTTTCCCGGAGAAAAAAATCTCCGACTTGCAGGCTGAACAGCTTTACCGTTACATCACCAAGGTGCTGGCGGTTCGGCAGCAGAAATAGAGGCGGCTCGTGTAAGGTGGGGGAGCGACTTGCAGGCTGAGGCGCTCCTTCGCCAAACATTAATCGGGCCGGCTTTTCCGGGGCTCCGGCGGGGTTTCGGCGGGCGGGGTCGGCTCCGAGACCCCCGGGGCCTCGGCGAACCGCAAAGGCAGCCTTATGGTCACCGTGGTGCCCTGGCCCACCTTGCTGTCCAGAGTGATGATCCCCCGGTGCTCGTCCACAATCTGCCGCACAAACACCATCCCCAGGCCGGTGCCCCCGATTTTGGTGGTGTAAAAGGGCACAAAAACCTTGTCCACCACGTCCGGGGGCATGCCTTTACCGGTGTCCTGAATCACCAGGACGGCAAAGTGCTTGTCCTGGGATGTGCGCACCGTGATGCTGCCCCGGGGCCGGGTGGCCTCGATGGCGTTGCGCAGCAGGTGGGCAATCGCCACCTTGAGGAGATGGGTGTTGAGGCGCCCCATCAAAGGGCCCTGGTGCAATTCGGTAAGGAGAGTCAAGTTCTTGGCCCGGACCTCCGGTTTAATAAGCTCCAGTGTATCCGCCACGATGTCGTTCAAATCCTCCTGAGAGAAAAAGGAGGACTTGCGCTGGGCCAGGGTCTCGAAATGCTCCACCATGTCCTCAATGCGTTTGGCTTCCTCGGCGATGGCCTTGAGCCAGTCCCTGGTGGGATCCCCCGGATCGGTTTTTTTAAGGAGGCGATGGCTGAAACCTCCAATGATGTGTAGGGGATTGCGGATGCCATGGGCAATGCCCAAGGCCATTTCGCTCATGGTCCGCTCCATCACCAGGGCCTCCATCTCCCGGTTGAGGGCCAAAATTTCGTGGCTGGTCTCCTCCAGATGATGGTGGTCCTCCTCCATGCGAGGATAGAGCCGCCGCATCTGAGAGAAAAACAGGGTGGTGGTGGCGATGGCGACATAAACGATGCTATCGATGCCGCCCATCACCCGGCGAAACATGTCAATGACGGGGGAGGAGATATAAAAGCGGGAAACATCCTGGATGAAATGGGAGACCAGGTGGGATAAGGCAAAAATGACAAAGATGGTGGCCAGCCAGTTGAAAAAGAGCCAGAGGGGGTTTTCCGGATCCTGAACCATCAGCCGGCGGGAATAGCGCCAGCCCGAAAGGGTGAAGATCACCACCACCAAGCCGCTGGTATATTCCAAGAACCAGAGAGGCAAGAGCGGCAAGGCGATCATCGGGTCTTGGTCTCCGACTCCCGGCTCAATCGCTGGAGACTCCGGTAGAAGAAGTAAAAAGCAGGGATGAGAAGAAGGAAATGGGTGAGCTTGGTGAGGTAGTAGGCCCAGGTGTGGGCGTTTTCCATAAGGAGCCGGCGGTTCAAGCCCTCCCCCAGAACCACCGGGTTTTGCAAAGTCCAGTCCAGGGTATGGCCCACAATGGCGTCCAGATTCCACCAGGCCAGGAAAACGCAGGCCCAAATAAGGCTCGTGAACCCCTTCACTGCCCGCAATTCCCCCCGGTTGATTTCGTAGATCAGGAAAAACATGGCCACCGCAAAGAGGAAATGGGCCATCTGGTGGACATAGGAACCCTGGGTCTCCCAAAGAAAGGTGAAGGCGAGGGCGCGGCCGGGAGCGAAGAACACCAGAGCGCCGAAAACGCAAATAATCTGCCAGGCGCGGCCGTTCATGTTGTTTGGTCTCCCTCCTGCTATTATCGGGGCAGGGAAGCCAATTGTCAATCAGGGGGTTACAGGAGAAAAATCCCCGGGTTCTTGAAAGAGCTAAACCTGGTAACCGAACTGGCGCAGGGCCTTGGGATCCCGCCGCCAGTTTTTCCAAACCTTGACCCACAGATCCAGATACACTTTGGCATGGAGGAGACGTTCCGCTTCCTCCCTGGCTTCCTGGCCCACCTGCTTGAGGAGTCTTCCTCCTTTGCCGATGACGATGCCTTTCTGGGAGTCCTTTTCCACATAGATCACGGCACGGAGGCGCACCAGGTCCGGGCGGCGGCTTTCGTCAAATTCCTCCACCACCACGGCCACGGCATAGGGGATTTCCTCTCCGGTGTGATGGAAAAGGCGTTCCCGGATAATCTCCGCCACCAGAAAGCGCTCAGTCTGGTCGGTGAGGTGATCCTCGGGGAACAAAGGCGGGGATAAGGGCAGGCGCTGGACAATTTCCCCCACCAGGGCCGGGAGGCCGTCGCCTGCCAGCGCGGACACCGGAATCACCGCTGAATCCGGAAAAAGGTCGTGGTAGGCCGCGATCAACGGCAGCAGCCGCGGTTTGTCGAGCAGGTCGATCTTATTGATGGCAATAATGAGGGGGCGTTCCAAGGCCCGCAGATGGGGCAGGAGCACCCCGTCCCGGGAATTGGGGTGGCCGGGCTCCACCAGCCAGACCACTACATCCGCTTCGGCCAAGGCCGAAAGGGCCGCCTGCACCAGGGTGAGGTTTAAAGGGTCTTTGGCTTCCAGGACTCCCGGGGTGTCAAGAAACAGCAGTTGCGCTCCGGCCAAGTGCAGCACCCCCAGGAGCCGGTGGCGGGTGGTCTGAGGCTTGGGGGAGGTTATCGCAAGCTTTTCCCCCACCAGCCGGTTCAGTAGGGTGGATTTGCCCACATTAGGCCGCCCGATCAAGGCGACATAACCGCAGCGGAAGTCTTGGATCATAAACCATTATACCATAGGTAAAACCTGGGCTCGAAAGGTCCTAAGGAAATGAGAGAAACCGATTATGGCCTTGGCTCTGCAAAGAGCTGGGTGGGGGGCCCGGTTACCACCCAACCAGGGATGGGAGAAGGGGATAAGGGCCCCGGCTCTAAGCCTTCTCACCCGGGCAAAGCCCGCCCCTCTCGCCCTGTCACTTTTCACTTGACTCTAATAAACGGATACCGCGCCTTGAGTTCCGTGGAGAGGAGCCCTACCCCGCATTGGTTATGAATCAGCTCCACCACGACGATATAACGGGGCCCCTGAAAGTCAATGACCGGAGAAAATCCCAGGGTGCTGATTTTATCGGCGAGGAAGCGGTCCAGGGCCTGCTCGATTTCCTGGCTGTTGATTTCACCCTTATGGCCTCGTCGGATCAGGCGCACATAAAAAGGGTGGCCATCAATCTCCGAGGCGAAGGGAGCCACGTGCTCCTGGAGGCGGGGCAGCAGGTCTGCCACATTGAACGGAAACATCACGCTGACCGGGACGATGGTGCTGAGAATTTCCTGCAGGAAGGTCTGCTCCTGCCAGCGCTGGCGCATGGTCTCCAGGAAAGCCGGGATATCGGGAACCAGACCGATGATGACTTCCCGAAATCCGGAAGGGTGAAATTCGCCCAAATCGGCCACCTCCCGCAGCAGCCGCTGCTCCCGGTTGCTATGACTGGTAAGCACCACATTCCAAACTTTCATGGCACTACCTCCCGTTGGCGCGGCTGATTGCTTGCAGCCGGGTCTTTGTGATATAGTAAATATAATAATTCTCGTTTAAGAGGCTTGCCATGTTCGGCTATAGTTGGGGACCCATCCTCATCCTCCTGGTCATAGTGCTGCTGCTTTTCGGCCACAAGCGCCTGCCGGAGCTGGGGGAGAGCATCGGCAAGGCCATCAAGAGCTTCAAAAAGGCCCATGATGACCCGGAAAGCCTGACTCAGAATCCAGAGGGTGGGACCACGGGCGCTGCTTCCGAGACCCGGAAAAACCTCTGCCCCCACTGTCGGCAGGAGTTGGGGGGGGATTTTGCCTTCTGCCCCCATTGCGGGCACAACCTGAAATCCGTCTGAGAATCCGTTGGGCATCGATATTCCTGAAATCCTGATCCTCCTGGTCCTGGCGCTCATTCTCTTCGGACCGGAGAAGCTTCCTGAATACGGCGCCAAATTGGGGCGCTTTGTGGCCCGCCTGCGCCAGGCCAGCCTGGAAGTGACCCGGCCCCTGGAACAGGCTCTGAACCAGAATGTCCTCTCCCCGCCCCCGTCCCCCAAATCCTTGTTGGGAGAGCAGTTCTGCCACCGATGCGGCCACACCCTGGAGCCTGATTTCCTTTTTTGTCCCCGGTGCGGCCGCCGGTTGGAAAAATCAGAAGACCACCCTTCTGCTGAAATGGCGTCTTAGTATGGCTAGGGCCGCCGTCCGATGTCGGCTGCGCCTTTATGCCCTTGGACCCAAAAACCGAACCTGCAAATATTGCCAAAAATGATTCGCCCGATGCCAATCCATGAGGCTGCCACCCTTCTGGCCATCATCAATGCCGCGGCTCAGGTCTATCAAGGGGTTATCCCCGATGATTGCTGGCACGAGCCCTACATGAGCCTCCGGGAACTGAATAATGAAATAGAGGCTGGGGTTGATTTCTGGGGTTATCAGGACGAAGGCCGCGTGGTGGGGGTAATGGGCCGTCAGAATCCGGGGGAAGTGATCCTCATCCGCCATGCCTATGTGCGTCCCGACTGGCAGCGCCGGGGTATCGGCGCGCAACTGTTGGCTCATCTCTTGGCCGGGGTCACGGGCCCGGTCCTGGTGGGCACTTGGGCCGCGGCCCACTGGGCCGTGCGCTTTTATGAAAAAAACGGTTTTACTCTGGTCACACCGGAGGAAAAGGAACGCCTGCTCAGGACCTACTGGACTATCTCAGACCGGCAGATTGAAACTTCCGTGGTGTTGGCGAAACACCTCTAAATTCCCCTTCCCCGACCTGCCCATCCCTGGAAAGAAAGCCTAACAACTGC
>Ga0123519_10003842_pt1 | contig 24678 bp, 19 predicted proteins | sample YelNatPaOPRAMG02_FD_87396 | JGI IMG/M metagenome (GOLD analysis project Ga0123519, IMG submission 87396) | Hot spring microbial communities from Yellowstone National Park - Yellowstone National Park OP-RAMG-02 (version 2) | ecosystem: Environmental > Aquatic > Thermal springs > Hot (42-90C) ...
AGAGAGCGCGCGTGATCTCTCCTAACAGCCCGGTGTGAGGATCGAGCACAGTGAGGTGTGTCCAATCCTCAGGTTTCTTGATGACGCGCCCCACCCATTCGCGTGTGCCTTCCTCGTTGCCTACCCAGCGCGACTGCGCGCCCTGGTCTGCCAGGCAGTAGTTGCTCGAGGGCGTCACCTTGATGAAGTCAAAATCAAACAGGCGCTGAAAGGTCAATGTGGAACGTGCCAGAAGATCACCGCGTTGATCATCCACCGGCCAGTGGCGCCAGAGTGCCACGGCAGGGCGATCCACCGGTTGACCTGCGATCGTTGCTTCCAGGCGTTCGCGTTTGCGCATCGTGTCTTCCCCTATACTCTCAACAGCCAACGACCACCCTCGGCCACGCTGGCCGCGGCAGCTGCCTTGAGCAGGTCAACTGCGATAAAGGGCGCAAGCCCTCCGAGCAGGGCAGCTTCTAAACCACCCATTACAACTGCCAGCCACGTCACTCCGCAGCCATAGAGGACAGCAAGGCCGGCCAAAGCCGCCAGGAAACGCCCCATCCGCGAGGCGGGCACTCGGGTGACAACCCAGCCTGTGACAAATGCGCCTGCGACGAAACCGAACAGGTAGCCCGCCGTCGGCCCACTCAAGGCCACAGTGCCACGTCCATAGGCGTCCACCGGCAATCCGCTGGCGATAGCAGCCAGATAGAGCAGCTGGCTGAGTGCACCGGCGCGCGCCCCTAATACCAGGCCGGCCAGAAGCACGGCGAGCACCTGCAGCGTGACCGGCACCGGCGTGAACGGCAACGGAATGGTGATGCGCGCGCTGAGGATGGTGAACAGGGTAAATAGGACAATGGCCCCTGAATACGTGAGATACCGGACTCTTCTGTGATGTACCGTGATATGCGACAACATGTTCCCACTCCTCGATAACAATCCCTTGACAGACATTATATGGATGTTTGACCCAGTATCTCCGAATGAGGCCTATCCGTCAAATCGAACCACCGCGCCCAATATAGCCCTCTTTTCTCGTGTTGCTCCAGGCATATGGGAATATATAATTTAGAAGGCGCCTGGGATGCAGGCATCGGAGCGGTCTATCCCGCCACATCCACTTGAACAATCCAATGTTGACGTGATATAGCGTATGATCAGAGGGAGGGACGTCCTATGTGTGGCATTGTGGGGTATGTAGGAGCACGTCAGGCCGTACCGCTGGTGCTGGAAGGGTTGCGGCGGTTGGAATACCGCGGCTATGACTCGGCAGGGTTGGCTACGATCCAGAATGAGGAGCTCGTCATCCGCCGCGCAGAGGGCAAGTTGAGCAATTTGGAACGTCTGCTCCAGGAACAACCTGTCAATGGATACATCGCCATCGGTCATACACGCTGGGCGACGCATGGAGCACCTTGTCAGCGCAACGCGCATCCCCATGTAGACTGCCGGGGTGATCTCGCCGTAATCCAAAACGGTATTGTGGAAAACTTTCTCCCTTTGCGCCAGGAGTTGTTGGCGCAAGGCCATCGTTTCCTGTCGGATACCGACACCGAGGTCATCGTGCACTCAGTCGAGGAGGAAATGTGCAATGGGCGCAATCTAGTCGAGGCAGCTCGTCGCGCTTTTTCCCGCATAAAGGGAGCCCATGCGATTGTCCTTCTCAGCCGCCAGGAGCCCGACACCTTGATCGCAGCGCGTATTGGCAATGCCGGCGGGGTGATCATAGGCGTCGGAGAGGGAGAAATGTTCATAGCAAGCGACATCCCTGCCATTTTGGAGCACACACGCCGCATGGTCTTCCTCGAGGATGGCGAAATGGCCATCGTGTGCGCTCAAGGGGCGAGATTCCTGAAGCTGGATGGCAGCCCACTGAGCAAATCGAGCATCGAGATCCCGTGGGATCCCGTCAGTGCCGCCAAGGGTCCTTATCGTCACTTCATGCAAAAGGAGATCTTGGAGCAAGCGCGCTCGACCACGGATACCTTACGCGGACGGATCGACTTTGCCAGCGGTCAGGTGGAATTGCCCGAGTTGAATCTGCCACCTGAGGATGCCAGAACAATCGACAAGATCATCATTGTGGCATGCGGCACATCGGCCCACGCCGGTCTGGTTGGCAAGTTTATGATCGAAAAGCTCGCCCGCATCCCGGTAGAGGTGGATTATGCCAGCGAATTTCGCTACCGCGACCCGCTTGTTGTCCCTCATATGATGGTCTTGGCGATCACCCAATCAGGAGAGACAGCAGATACCCTGGCTGCTTTGGAAGAGGCACGTGCCAAGGGTGCACGCACGGCCAGCATCGTCAACGTGATCGGAAGCATGGCACAGCGCATCAGCGACGGATGCATCTTGATGCACGCCGGCCCGGAGATCGGCGTCGCGTCGACCAAGGCATTCACAGCTTCGCTGGTGGACCTGTTGCTGCTCGCCGCATATCTGGGACAAGCACGTGGGACACTTTCCCGGCACGATAGCCGACAGCTGGCTCAACATTTGGCGGAGCTGCCCCAGCTGGTGGGTAACGTCCTCAGCGATGGGTACAATGACTATAGGGCGCTGGTGGAGGAATTTCAGCATTGCGAGCATTTCCTCTACCTGGGACGTGGCATCAACTATCCGATCGCATTAGAGGGAGCGCTCAAATTGAAGGAGATCAGCTATATCCACGCTGAGGGGTATCCGGCAGGCGAGATGAAGCATGGCCCTATTGCCCTCATTGATCGAAATATGCCGGTGGTCACGCTCGCGGTGCGCGACAATGTCTATGACAAAATGATCAGCCAAATAGAACAGGTAAAGGCGCGTAGCGGTATTGTGATCGCGGTGTGTCACGCGGACGATGAAGTGGTGCGAGCTAAGGCGGATTATGTGCTGCGCATCCCATACACCGATCCGCTGCTTACCCCCATCCTTGCCGTGTTGCCCCTCCAGCTGCTGGCGTATCACCTGGCAGTGCGGCGTGGCTGTGATGTGGATCAACCGCGCAATCTGGCCAAGAGTGTCACCGTGGAGTAGTCCAGGCGCCTAACACCCAGGCATCTTGCAGCCTTTCAAGGAAAGACCTCACTCCACCATGCCCACAACCTCAAAGTAGGGAAATGTCTCCACCTTGGCTTCGCCTGGGCAGCCAATTTCACCGCTGAATATCCGGATATAGCCCTCAAATGTTCTCAGGTTGTCAGGATCATACATACGGGTGCCAGGCGCTGGTTGCCACTTGACATCAGCCACCATTTTGGCGCCCGTCGCATCGACGAAGTTCGTCCGGCGATCCAGACCTGTATACCCTGAGCACAGCGGTAAGGTAGCAGCAATGAGACCATGGCCCTGCATGCGCACCAGGTGATCACGAAACGCGTCAGGATTCTCCATAACCTCGCGGATAGAGACCAACGAGATCGCCAGGGTCTCAGTCGGTTGGGGTTCCGATAACGTGGCGACAGGGGTTTCAGCTGTTGACGGCGCGAAGGTACGGGCCTCAGCAGTGGCAATTTCGGTGGGTTGGGGTGTCATTCGCACAGAAGGAAGGCTACACCCGACAAGGAGAGAACAGGCGATTGCTAAGGCTATCAGAAGAAAAACGGACGTACTTTTCATAAGCCTCCATCCCTTGAGATGAGCTCTTCGGTTATCCCCCACTCAGCCCGCATCCATACCGAATACTGATGAGATAGTCGCGCTGTGACCATCACGCACGCTCTGGAAAGTTCCTCTCCAGGGGATCAGGAGACATCCATGATCCCCTGGAGATTCTGTGGTGAGCTACTTGTACATCTTAATGGTCAGGTTGACCGGGTCTTCCTGCTGCTCGTCGATCACGAAGTCTTCTGCAACGATGAGCTGATATCCCTTGGCGGCCACCGCCACGGTATAGGTGACGTTGCGTTCCAGCTCCTTCGGGCAGGTGAATTGCCCGCGCGTGTCCGTCTTCGCACCTGTGTAGATGTCCTCCTCGGCGAAATCCTTGTCGGCCCATTCTTGCATCCCCACGCCGGGGTTGAGCACGACAAACAGCGCGCCGGCAATGGGTTTTTTGGTCTTGCCATCGATGACCTTACCCTGCACCGTCACCGTCTCAGCCGCCGGCTGTTTCTCTTCTTCACCGAAGTCCCAGATGTCCTCGACGCCGCTGGGTTCCTCTTCAGCCACTTTTTCCTCAGTGGGTTCCTCCGTCGCCTCTTCCGTGGGCTGTTCCTCCTCGGTGGGCAGCGGTTTGATATCTTCCTTCTTGCCGCCACCCACAGTGATCTCACCCTTGCTGGCCAGCTTCTTGTTGATGTACCATTCTACCTGCCAGTCTCCCTCCGGCAGCGGCGAACCGTCCTCATAGCCGATGTACCACCAGAAGACGCCCGACTTATTCTCGGGTGATTCCTTTTTGCTATCGCTGAACACCGGCTCGGTATTGAAGCCACCGTAGTAGTACACCACACCAATGGTGGTGTTCTTGGGAATGCAATTGTACTCAAAGCCGGATGCAATGACGGAGGTGCCGGTGGGATACTGCTTTATAATCTTATCCGGGTAGACGTTACCTTTCTTGTCGGTGGCAAACCACAAGGCCGGGTTGCTGATCTGCATGTTGGTGCACGCAGCAGCTTGTGGTAGCCCGTCGTTCTTGGCCAACACGGCATTGCCCGCTGCAGCGCGCCAGGCTGGTGTGCTGGCGAATGCGCCCAACACAGAGACCAGCATCAAGACGAGGGTGCTCAATATGGAGAGAAACACTTTCGTTTGAGTCTTCATCTCGGTTTACATCCTTTCCTCAAAACGTCAACCGTTCCACAAACTGTTGAAACGACGGTTCCACATCGGGGAGGGTCTCCGGGGCAGTGAGCAAGGTAATAATGACCGCGCGATTGCCATCCACCACAATGTAGTCCTCGCCCTCCACCAGGCGCGGCAAGGTCTTCAGCAGGGTCATAGGATCGACGTAGGCAAAACGCTGCCACAGTGCCGGCTTGCCGTTCAGAGTGACCTCCTTCGATTCCAGCACTTTATAGGCAGCGAAGTCAGAGCCGCGCTGCACTGCCAATGCTGCCACCACCTGCTGAGTCCCCTCGCCGGCCTGCAATTCTATCGTCTGGATGGCGAACTCAGCGCCGCTACCCAGCACGTCCGCAACGCGGAACACGTCCCCCTCACGCGTCGCCACCCCATAATGATCAGGATAGACACCCTTGAACCCAGCTACCTCGAAGGTGGTCACACTGCCGGTGATAGAAAGCCAGCCGATGATCCCCACAATGATGAGAACGACGAACAGGGCAATCGTGGCAAAGTTCGACTGGCGATCACCTACCTTTGCATCCACCGCCGCGCGCCGCCCTTGCGCCTGTGTGCGCGCGATGTCACGTTGAATGAGCAACGCCACCACAACAGCCACAATCAACGCCAGCGCGCCTGCCAGGAAGAGTCCACTGACCGTCGGCAAGGCAGCCGTCACTGACCCCATGATGATGTCCCCTGTTTCCAGACGGCTGCGCAGGATGGTGAACAAGCCGTTGAGCAGCGTAGCGAGGAGAAAACCGAGCGGCAACCACAGAATGCGTTCGCGTTCCAGCTTGGCACGCCCCAGAAAGTAGCCCAACACGCCGGCGAAAGCGGCATGTGCTAACGCTACCTCAGCTACCGTCACCTCGGCGCTACCCAGCGCCGCGCCCCCACTTGCCAGAATAAATTGAATGTTTAAGGCGGTGGCGTATCCCAGCCCTGCTGCCGTGCCATAAACCATCCCATCGCTGCGCTCATCAAACTCATCGGTGTCATAGATGAAAAGGCGCACCGCTACATAGATGAGGAAGGTCTCAATTGCCCCCACCACGAAGATTGAACCCAGCGCCAGAGAACCAAAGCTACGATACAACCAGTCCGAGACACGGAACAGCTGATCGGTCACCGGAATCCCGATTGCACCCGCCAGTGCCAATCCTACCAGGAAAATCTTGAACACTTCCTTCTTCGGCTCTGGCTCCAGGCGGTCTTGCACGTAGAAGAAGATCAGCCACAACGCCGCCGGAACGAGCGCCAGCAGCACACCCACCACCAGCAAAGCCGTTCCGCTCAGGGTCGGCTGGAAGGCGCTCTCCAGCCCGATCACGATGCCCACAAACACCAGCACACCGACAACCGCCAGGATGGCTGATTGCCACCATGCCGCTCGTTGTCTATTTACCATTGGTTGTTCGCTCATAATGTTTTTCTCCTCCTGGGGTTAACTGGAAATTGGATATCCGATTGCAATCTACAAAATGTGCAGCTGGCAGAGGCAGGGCGTACAACCACATTATAAGTCAAATTCGGTAATTTGACAATAGGAATTCTAGGGACATCAAAACTTATGACGTTGCCCTCGCTTCTGGCCCATCGCGATCCAGGGCTGCATGGATGCTTTCTGATTGACAGAGGGCCGGCCAGGTGGTACACTGTAGCGCGCAGAAGGGGTGTGCATGTCGCGGCACATATCCCGCGTCGATATCATTATGTCCACTCGAAAGGCGCACAGAACCCTATGATCGTAGCAGGCACCCACACCTACAGCGAGATCACGACACAACCGACGGCATGGGCTGAGGCAGTGCGTCAGGTCAGGGCACAATCGCCTCGCTTAACCGCACTGGCTCCATCCTCGTACGCCCAGACCCTCTTCACCGGTTGCGGCAGCACGTATTACCTTTCGCTGGCCGCCGCAGCGTTGACGCAGGCGCTCACCGGTGCCGTGTGTCGCGCGCTGCCCGCCTCCGAATTGCTCCTCTACCCCGATTCCGCCTATCCCAGTCATGCCATGCGCACGCTGCTGATCGCGGTGTCACGCTCGGGCACCACCACGGAGACACTGCGTGCAGTGGAACGCTTCCGCCAGGATGGTCGGGGTGATGTGGTGGTGGTCTGCAACTATCCCGACGCTGCGTTGGCGGCTATGGGCGATCTGGCCATCTTGCTCCCCGCCGGCCGCGAGGAGAGCGTCGCGCAGACGCGCTCGTTTGCTTCGATGTATGTCGCCTGTGCCGCCATGGCCGCCGTATGGGGCGATGTGCCCGGCGCATTGGACTCCCTCGAGCGATTGCCCGCCGTTGGCGAACGGCTGCTGCGTCAGAATGAAGCACTGGCCAGACAATGGGGTGAAAACGCAGCGTTGAGCCAGATCTTCTTCCTTGGTTCCGGGCCGCGCTATGGTCTGGCATGCGAGGCGGCCCTGAAAATGAAAGAAATGTCCCTCACCGTGGTGGAACCGTTCCACTTCCTCGAGTTCCGTCACGGGCCGATGTCCATGATCACGCCTCAGACGCTGGTGGTGGGGCTGCTCTCCGATGTTGCCCGGGCGCAGGAAGAGGCGGTGATGCAACACATGGCCCGTTTGGGTGCGCAGACGCTTACGCTAGGCGAGAGTCGGGCGGATGTCGCCTTCGACTCAGGCGTGTCGGAGCAAATGCGCGGTGTGCTCTACCTGCCGATATTGCAGCTGATGGCCTATTATCGCGCGCTCAGCAAGGGCTTAGACCCCGACCGGCCACACAACCTCTCTAAAGTGATCGAGCTGGATGTCCTCTAGTGTCGCCAATGGGCCGGCGGTGGTGTGCTTTGTCGCACGCAGCGGCACAGGCAAGACCACCCTTTTGGAGAAGCTGATTCCCCGTCTCAAGGCGCGGGGGTTGTGCATCGGTGTGCTCAAGCATCACGCCCACGCCACCGTCTTCGACATCCCCGGCAAGGACAGCTATCGCCTGGCACAGGCCGGCGCCGACATCGTGGTGGGAGTGTGTGCCACTCAGGTGGCCATCTTCTACCCGGCCAACGGCCAACCCAACCTGGAAGCGCTGATCGCGCGCCATCTCCACCAGGTTGACCTGGTACTGGTAGAAGGCTACAAGGAAGGCCCTCACCCCAAGATCGAGGTGTGTCGGGCAGCCCACGCGCTGCGCGATGCCCACGGCGTACCCCAATTGATGGCACGGCCCGAGGAGCTGCTCGCCGTCGTCAGCGACTGCGCGCTGGATGTGCCTGTGCCCCGCTTCGACCTGAACGATGCCGATCGCCTGGCCGAGTTCCTCTACCTCTGGTTGCAACAGCGGGCCGATGCAGGTGAAATGGCGCGCGGGCGGGGTGTTTAACCAACTGCCCCCGCCCGCCATCGCAATCTCAACGCGGCTGTCCGATGTAGAGCATGCGCCCTTCGCTGCGCCCGAAGACCTCGGGGAAGTAGAACTCCCAAGCGACCGTGGGAATGACGTGAAAGTCACCCGGTGTGGTGGCGCGCATGGTGTAGCGGTACTCATACGTCCCCTTGGGCAGGTAATCGGCGAACAAGACCACCTTCTCATCGCGCAGCTCACTGCGGCTGTACCAGTTCCACCAGCGCCACGGCAATGCGTAAGCAGCTTCTTCTTCCGCGCGTCGCAGCCCGGGACGTTGTGCCAGCAAGCTGGTCGTGGCCAGCCCGGTGTCGATCGCCTCGGCACCCGCAGGCAGCATATCCTCGACTACCAGGTAATGCAGGTCGTGCGGCGCGATGATTGTCAGGTCAACGCGGATCACATCGCCTACCTTGGCCTCTTTCACATCCGGGCAGCGCACCTCTTGATCGCACGCGGCAAGTGTGTAACGTCGTTGTACAATGATGCCGCGGTTGACGGCAGGCAGCTGCTCCACCGGCAGGTAGACGTTCAGGTGGGCGGTGTAATATAGCTGGCCCGGGCCGGCGCTGCGGGCGATAACGAGCTGATTAGAGGCCTGCTGCAACAGCTTCGCAATGTCCACCCGGATGTCCTGGCTGCGTTCCACCGTCTGAGGGGTAACCTCGGCGTCGGCAAGCGCCTCCCCGTTGAGCTGCACTGTGTAATGATACGTCGCCTGCAGCTCGCCCGTGTGGCGCATCCAGTCGGTCAGGGCAATGAGTGCCCAGGCTGTCTCCTGCGTGGTCGCCCAGACATCCGCCCTTCGCGCGACCATCAACCAGCGCACCACGTTGGGAATCAGCGCATTGTTGGGATCGAGGCGCACCAGCGCATCCAGCACGATGGCAGTCGTGCGCGTGTCTGAGCTCATTGCCCACCAGTCGGTCTCCCCTTCCTCCCAGTGCGCACCCGTAGCGCTCAGAATGGCGGCACTGTTGAGGTCGGAGAGCAGGGTGTTGATCCAGTCTGCGCCATATCCCTGGCGCTGGAGCGCCATCGCAAGGTAAGCGCGTGCATACCAGCTGAGGTGTGCGCGATAGGTATACAGTTCCTCAAGATAGTCCGCGGGCGCCTGTTCAGCTTCGGCCAACACATAGAGCAACCACGCCTGTTGGTTTGCCATGTAAGCTGCCTCCAGCTCGCGGACCGAGATCAAGCGGCTGCGCAGGAAATCCAGCCCGCGTTGCAGCACCGTCTCGTCCACGGCGAAGTCAGCCTGGCGCGCCATCAACAGGCCGAAAACCACATAGGCACTGACATGCGGATTGCTCTCGCGCCCCGGCCACCATCCCCAGCCGCCATCCCCATTCTGCTGGACGTAGAGCTTGCCCAGCGCGTGCTCCACCAACCGCGTCAGCTGCTCGGCCAGTTCAGGACGGGCGATGCCCAGCTGTTGCAGCGCGCGGTAGGTCAACACGTTGGGCAGGAAGCGGCTGACAGTCTGTTCGGTACATTCGTAGGGATAATGTTCGAGATAGCGCAGTCCCTCGCGGATGCTGGCCGCCAATGACGGGTCAATGCGCACCTGAAGCATACCGCGTCGGTTGTCATAGCGCGGCGGCAATGTGATCCGCTCGGTGACGCGCCCCTCGCCCACGAGCGTGCCTGCCGTGCCTACGATGTCGGGCGCGGTGTAGCGATAGATGGCCAACGTGCCCTCCGGCCCGGTTGTCAACCTGGGTTTGCTGGCATCGCTGTAAACACCACCCTGGGCGATCGCGACGAAAGCCAGGTCCGCATAGGGTGCATCGGTCACCTGGGCATTCCAGGTGACGGTTGCCTCACGACCCGCCTCGATGCGCACTGTCTGCGTCGCCACATCTTGCAGCGTGATGCCTCTCGCCACGAGGCTTACCGCAACGTCCAACGTGTTCTCGGTATTATTGCTCACCGCCGCGCCCAGCACCGCGCGATCTTCCACCACCAGGAAGCGCGGGGTGATAGGGCGGATGAGCAGAGGCTTGGCGGCGATCACCTCTGCCAATCCCTCGCCGACCTGTGTGGCCGGGTTGATCGCCAAACCGCGCACTACCCACGTCGTGATATTGTCCGGAAGCCGGATATGCACCTGGGCCTCGCCGCGCGCATCGGTGGTCACGATGGGATTCCAGTAGGCGGTGTCGGCGAATTCCTGACGCAGCGTCACGCCTGGCGGCAGCGCAGCCTCTATCCCTTTCGCTTCGCGTGCCGCTGAAGGTGCCAGAGCGGTGGGAACGGGCTGCGGTGCCCCCTCTTCCATCAACATTTCCCCTTCGCTCGCCATAAGCCCCAGTTGCTGCTCCATCTCCTCCAGCTGGCGGTTGGCAGCGATGGCCAGGCTGGCCGCAGTTTGAATGCCGAGGCCGCGGCGGAAGTAGAATCCCTCCCGCAATACGTCAAGCGGGCGTGGCATCAAGCTCAAGACCGCTTTGTCCACCACATCCAGGGAGAGCTCCGCCTGTACCGGCTCCCCGCGATGATCGGTGACCTTGACCGTGCAGTCCAGCGTCTCACCGGGCGCAACCCGGCTGTGTGCCGGCGTGATGGTCACCTGGAGCTTTTGCCCTTCTGTGGACACGTCCAGCGGCAACAACCCCACCTTGTATTCGGCAGGGCGACCGTCTGCGTGACTGCCCTTGATCAACACCACCGAGACATAGATGTTGGGCGCATCCGTTGGCTCGATGGGCAAACGGTAGACATAGGTGTTCGTCTCCAGGTAGATAACCTCGTGGCGTCGGATGCGGTTGCGTTCGACGGTGACCAGCGCGTAATGGGGTTGCTCATAAGGCGAGGGGATGAGAATCTCGGCCACCTCACCCGGTTTATAGGACGTCTTGTCCGCGATCAGGTTGATGCGGTCGTGGTTCTCGCGCCGCCAGGTGACCCGTTCCTTGCCGGTAACCCAGATAAAGAGGTTGGCGCGCACCTCCCGTCCTGTGTCATCCCGACCCGAGACCACCAGGCGATAGGTACCAGCTTGAGGAGGCGTGAAGGTGGCAACTGCCTCACCCCGTGCGTCAGTGCGCACGCTGGTTGTCTCGACCGGGATGTCCTTTTCCTCATATTCCCAATGGCCACCCCCTTGCGCGTCTTCCACGTAACGGTTATGCCATTCGCGCCGATAGACCTGCAGCTGCAACGCCTTGTCTGGCAGCCTGGTTCCCTGCCAATCCACTGCCACCAGGTCGATCGGGAAGGGCTCGCCTGCACGACCCATGTAGCGGCCCGCGCGCAGGCCGGCATAGAAGTCGCCCTGGTGCATCACCCAGCTGGCGCGCCCGGAGATAACCTGGTTATCCCGTCCTGTGGCAGTCGCCTCGAGGGTCAGACGCATGCTGTGCACAAGAGGCTTGCCATCCTGACCCACCAGCTGAGCGGGGATGGAAATTGTCAAGCGGCCGGCATCGTCGGTGGTGCCGCGGCCGCTCAGGATGGGCGTGGGCGGGCTGGGCGGACGCCACCAGCAGTCAAAGCATTGCCATGGGTCGTCCGTCTCGGTGAAGGTGTAGCCACCTCCCCACGGCGGTTTGAAGACATAGCGTTCGGCCAGGAGATTCCACTGCACCGGCGCCTGGGCCACACTGCCACCGAAGAAGTAACGCACTTCCACGGTCGCCTCGACCGGTATGCCTTGAGCCACTTCGGTGACCTCTGGGGTCACCGTCACTTCGAACTCAGGCGGACGGTATGCCACCACCTGAAAAGTGGTCTGAAAATTGTATCGGGCAAATTCGGCGGTGACGACATAGGCGCCGAGGGGAACACCCTCGCCGATAAGCCAGCTGCTCTCGAAGGTGCCGTTGTCATTCAGGAGCAGTTCCGTGTCATAGACCGTCTCATAGTTGGGATCGGTAATGGTAACCCGTACCCGATCGGCATCGGAGAGGGCATAGATGGCATCGTCCTCGGCGCGCAATGCCCCCTTCAGGTAGACCGTCTGACCGGGACGGTAAATGGGGCGGTCGGTGTAGAGGACCACACGCGCCTCGTTCCACTCATAGGCGGCGGGCAGGCCGAAGTCCCATGCGTCGGTGCCGCGCGCCCAGCGGCTGGAGACGGCGGCGAAGGGTTCCTGGGAATAAACGATCAGGTTGCGATGGCGCTGCTCGTCCAGCGCGAACCTCGCCACTCCCTGGCCGTCGGTCGTTTGGGCGTCCACCACCTGCTCGGTATCCACATCATAGAGCTGCACGGGGAGCGCCGCGACCGGCGCGCCGTCGGTCAAATCGGTCGCCCACACCAGTGCATCGCGCGGGCCATATTTGAATGTCAGGTTGAGTGCAGAGACCACCAATACGTGAGTGCGATTCCAACGCTCCCGGCGCTCTGCGGGCAGCTGCGGGGAATCGACGCGCAACAGGTACAGGCCCGGCTCCAGAGATCCACCCCCTTCGGCCAGCTCGATGCGAGCATGGCCGGGTTTGTTGAGTGGTGCCTCGAGCGTCTCGCGCCAGCGCCTCACCAGGTTCGCAGGCGATGGACGATATTCATCCCATTGCCACTCCGGATAGGTGATCATGTCCGGGGGAAGGCGATAGAGCGTCAGGTCGAGTTCGGTAAGGTTGACAAACGCGACAAGGACGCGTGCCGGCGCCGCAGCATCATAGGTGCTCACCAGGCCAGGCGTAAGCAGGCGAAAGTCGGGCGAGAGCGCGGCAGTACGGAAGTGCACCGCCAACTCTTCAGCCGTCGCATTGCCATAGGGGTCACGGATGCCCGGCGCGATGGCAATCCAATATTCCGTAGAAGGTTGGGCGCCAAACTGGAGGCTAAAGGAGTGATCCCACGCCTGGTAATAGGTGACCACTTCAGAGGCGGTGATGTTCGGGCTGAAGGTCAGATGAGGCAGCACGGTGGCGGGGTCGATGGGGACGTTGAAACGGATGGTGAAACTGGTGTAAGGATGCGCCGCCTGTTCACCATCTTGCGGTTCGGTGGCCACCACTCTGGGCAACGGCACCGTGCGGAAGGTGAAGGTATAGTCCTGTGGCATGCCGCGTGGGCCGCCCGCCGCAGCGCGCACGCCCTGGGTGACCTCAACCCGATAGAGGGTGTCAAACTCCAGCTGCTGGGTGGGGGTGAAATGCAGCGTGTTGCCCACCACCTGTAGCACGCCTGGTATCTCTTCCCCATCGCGCCTCAGGTGAAAGGTTTCCTTTGCCGATTCGGGATCGACCGCCATGTTGAACTGCACCTGAATCTCAGGGCGGACACCGATCATCTCGGCGCCGTCACCCGGTTGGGTGGCGACGACCATGGGCGGCGCTGTGCTGAACGACCAGGTATAATCCGCTGTCAGCAAACCACCGGTCGTGTCGGTGAGACCACGTGGCACGATGGCGGTGTAGGTGCTGCCACCCGCCAGCGGTTCCGACGGACGGAAGACGTACACCGAGGTGTTAACCCACTCGCCCGTGCCCGCCACGGAAGGCTGCAGCTGCAACGGCTGGGGGAAGCTCGCCTGTTCGGCCAGGGCGGCCAACGGCACCACCGGACGGTTGAACATCACCGTGATTGCTGTACCTGTTGGGTCAACGTCCTGTGTGCCATCTGCCGGGATGACCTGGGTGACCTCGAGGAACCCGACGGCAGAGAAGCGCAAGCGGAAGGGTTCGCGCAGCGGCAGCTGGTCTTGTGCGCGTGCCTCTTGGGAGATGCGCAATTCGTATGACTGGCCGCGCTCCCACGGGGCATCCGGCCAGAAGCGCAACGTCTGCGCGTCAGCCCATTCAAAGCGTCCGGCGACGGGTGGAGAAAGCTGGAAAGCACCCTCCACCGATGCCGCGTCCATCGGCCGGTCGAAGACGAGCTCGATGGCGGCATCCAGGGGCAGCTCTTCACCGGGCGCGGGGGTGCTCTGGATCACGCGTGGGGGCATCGAATCAGGCATAGCCCGCAGAGAAGCGGGTACGGGCGGAAAGGGCCATTGGATCAACCAGATCACAAAGAGCAGCGGCAGCAACAGAAAGGTGGCTGTTCGGATGCGCATGGAGCTCTCCTCCTCTCTGAAATACACGACCACGGTGGGTGGTACGTTTCACTTTCAAGACGCCAGATCTTCCGGGCATGTTCCCCTCAAGGGAGCGAGGGCATGCCCACCCAGCATGGATGACGGCACGCCTCACCTTAATCATCCAACCGAGCTGCGCATGTGAGTAAGCAGCTGTGTCACCGCCTCCTGATGGTCGCGGTGCTGATCTGGTCTAGGACGCCGCCTGCATCCGCTCTTCCATATAGGCGCGAATCGCGGGGATGGCGGTGAGCTTCTCGTAGAAGAAATTGTTGACCAGGTTGATCACCTCCTGGCGCGCTGTTTCCACCTGTGCCGCCGTAGCGTCACGCTTCCCATATGCGGCGACGCTGTCGCGCAGGCGCAGCAGATAGCGCACGATCTCCACCTCTTTTTCGCCCTCAAGGGCACGCGCAACGGCCAGGATAAGCTCATCCGTCTGCGCGATCACGACATCTAACGAGATGGTCGAACCCGGCGCGCTGGCTTCCTCCACGGTGCGAATGAGCGTCCATACCTGGTACAACATCGCCGCAGGTTCATCGAACAGCTCGCGCAGGTAAGCGGCTTCCTGATACCGACCGGTCAGCCGGAAGATGTTGTACATGCGCTTCGCTGCCTTGCCGTAGTTGACGTCCTTGGTGAGATATTTCGCCACCTCGCGCTCCAGTTGGGCGACGTAGTGATCGAGGGCATCATGGCTCATGTGGCGCACCAGCTTAGAGAAGATAGGGATCGATTCAGCCTCGAGGTAGACCTCCTGGAAATAGGGGTCGAGATAACCGTCCAGCGGGGTGATCGTGCCATCGGGCGCTTCCCAGGTCACGTCCAGCATATTGCTGGCATTGGCAACGCTGGCTCGCACCGGGTCGGCGACCACCCAATCGAGTTTGCACCAGCCCGGAGCGACAGAGACCTCCTCCCAGGTAATGGTCACCGGGGTGCCATCCGGCTGCGCGGCGACGATCTTCCCATCGCGGATCTCCTCCGGTTTCCAAGCGATCGGCGCGCCCTTCTTCACCAGGCGTTCGTCTCGCATGACATCACCTGGATAGTTACCGAACTTCACCTCGATCAGGCGATACGTCTCCCCGGCCATCGTGCTGAGCGCTTTGTCACGCATCAGCCGGGAGAGGATGTGGCATGCCTCCTCGCGCGTCGCCGCCTTGATGTTGACGCGCTCGAAGTAATCGAGATCGCCAGGGTAGGTCTGGATGCGCGACTGGGCGGCTGAACCGGAGAGCGCCAGGGCGGTCTCAACATAGGGTGGCTCGTCGGCAAACTCGACCAGCCGTCCTACCTGGCGAAAGTAGGCCAGCTCGGCAGGGTCGAAGTCCAGCATGCTGGCCTGGTGGCCGAAGACCCCGCTGCTGGAATCCACCACCACCTGTCCAAGCGAGGCACGCGAAGCGGCGATGGCGGTCAACCATTGCAACGCTTCCTCTTCGTCCATCTCGACGCCCAGCCGTTGTGCCGACTCCAGGATACGACGCAGATCAGCCGCCGGTGCGTGGTTGTCCTGATCTTCCATTGGGATATTCTCCTTTCAAGATGAGCGCGCTTGCTTGCGAAGATGGGCTCTCGGATCGGCCAACAACTTGCGGAACAGCTCCGCCTGGATGAGAGCGTCTTCCAGGGCATGGTGTGCCGGTCGGCGACCGCCGAGATAGCGCCGCACCAGCTGATGCATTGAGGTCTCGCACCATCGTCCGCCGCTCATGCCCATGTAGAAGGATTTTACATCCAACGGCGCATAGCCGAAAGGATTATACCCCAGAAAACGGTGGAAGTAATCGTTCACGAACATCCAGTCGAATGCGGCGTTAAAGCCGACAAACAGGGGGGTCTTTCCTTCCGGGGTGACGGATTTCAGCCAATCCGCGAAGCGTGCCATCGCCTCGGCAGGAGGTACTCCCTCGACAGCCAGGCGTTCTAGGGACAGCTTGTGTGCCTCGGTTGCCTCTGCTACAGCGGCAGCGTTTAGAGGGCATATCTCAACGTAGAAACGCTGTGCCGGGTCAAAAACTAAGCAAGCTCCGATAGCCAGGAGGGAGTACAAAGATGGCGCGGGTCCGGATGCCTCCACGTCGACGGAGATATAACATTCCGCATCTGGGCATAATTCCATACGGGGCGTTAGAGACGGATGGTGCGCTGGTGTAACAAGACCGCTGCAACAATGCCGGCGACGGAAAGCATTGAAAGCGAGCCAGCAGCCGCTCCAATGAGCATCCAACGACGACGCAACACAGCGATCCGGCTCTCCCTTTCAGCTGCCAGGCGTTGGCTTGCTGCTGCCAGCAAGCTTTCCTTGAGGCGAGCTTGGAAGTCTGTCCGAGGCGATACAGGCACCAGCGCATCGTGCAGCCGTTCCGTCAGCTGCCGCAAGCTGGCGATATCGACCCTTTCGGCATAAGGAATGTAGTCCTCCTCTCCATCGTCCGCAAAAAGCATCAAGATTAAAAGGTTCATGCGAGCTTGAATGTTCCTGATCATCTCTCGCAAAATGGTCTTCATCGGTTGTCCTCTCGTATGCCCAAATGCTGTTGTTGAAAGTTCCACAAATACCCTGGCATTACGAACTGCCTGGTCATGGCCTGTCGCCCCGCTCATGGTCCGAGAATTCCTCCCCCTGCTCGGATGTCTCTTCAAGCATCTCACGCAGGGAAAGCAGTGTGCGATAGTACAACGACTTGATCGCGCCCTCGCTGCGCCCCATAATCTGCCCGATCTCAAAGTTCGAGAGCCCTTCGACGAACTTCAGGATGAGCAGCTGTTGGCGATCTTCGGGCAGCTGGCGCACCGCGGCGAGCAAGCGCTCTTTTTCATCCTCGCGCTCGCTCAGCTGGTGGGGCTCTTCTACTTGCTTAAGCGGCACATGCAGCATCGCTTCTTCCAACGAGACCAGCTGGTGACGCTGGCGGTCGCGATGCCAGTTGACCACCAGGTTGTGCGCGATGCGATACAACCATGCGGAAAAAGGTGCCCCGCGCGGCGCATATTCCGCGATATGGTTGAGGGCGCGGTAAAACGTGCGCGCGGTCAGATCTTCCGCGTCGTAATGGTTGCCCACCCGATAGTATATGTAATTGTAAATCTTCCCGACATAGCGTTCGTACAAGAGGCCAAACGCTTCCGGGTCGCTTCGGGCGCGCTCAATGAGAACATATTCATCCATGGCTGTGGGCTGCTCGTTGGGCAGACCGCTCCCGCGCCTCATACAATAAAACACCAAAAGGGGTGCATCGTTACGTTATGACATGATAAGGGCAATCCGACGTCGGGGCAAGCACCCTCCCCATAGTCAGTCGCACGAAAGCAGAGGGAGAGTGGCATGCGAATGCCCACTCCTGGGATGTGGCCCATCAGGCTGCCATCACCACGACGTCGGCACCGTCGGCGGCTTGGCTGATATAAACCGCCGGGATGCGCTGCGTGCGTGCCTGATACGCCGCTGCTACCCATGCCGCGAACTCCTGTGCCTCCTCGGCCTGCACGAGCGCCACGGCACACCCCCCAAAGCCGGCCCCCGTCATGCGCGCGCCATAGCATGTCGGTTGCGCCAGGGCACATTCCACCATCACGTCCAGCTCAAAGCTGGACACCTCGAAGTCGTCGCGCAAGCTGGCGTGACTGGCTTGCATGAGCATCCCCAGCTGCACGGCATCACCACGTTGCATCGCCTCAGATGCCTGCAGCGTGCGCGCGTTCTCCGTGATAACGTGGCGGGCGCGGCGGCGCGTGACCGCATCGAGACCATCCGCCTTCCTGGCAAACTCCTCCGGGGTGACATCACGCAAAGCGCGGACGCCGAAATAGCGTGCAGCCGCTTCACATTGGGCGCGTCGTTCGTTGTAGGCCGAGTCGGCCAATCCACGTCGCGTCGCCGTGTCCAGGATCACCACAGCGGTGCTGGGCGGCAGAGGCACCAATGTGCTGTCCAGCGAGCGACAATCGATCAAGAGCGCATGGCCTGCCTTGCCACACGCCGAGATCATTTGATCCATAATGCCGCAGTTCACCCCCACCCATTGATTTTCCGCGCGTTGGCACAGGAGTGCCATCTCCTTTGGCTTCCACTCCCAGCCCGACACCGCGGCAAATGCGCGCGCCACCGCCATCTCCAAGGCAGCCGACGAGGACAATCCCGCCCCGATGGGGACATCCCCGCTGAGCACACCCCGCCAGCCGCACAACGGATACCCTGCCTCCTGCAGCGTCCATGCCACGCCTTTGAGGTATTCCGCCCAGCCGCTGGCCGTGTGGCGCAGCTCGTTGAGCGCGAACTCGGTCGTGCCATCAAAGTCGAGCGAATAGGCCAACACATATGGCCCGGCGAGGGGACTCAGCGCGATCCATACCGCCCGGTCGATCGCCATCGGGAGCACGAAGCCATCGTTGTAATCGGTGTGCTCGCCGATCAGGTTCACCCGGCCAGGGGCGCGCACCACATACCAGGGCGGCGTCCCAAATCGTTGACGAAATGCCTCCATCACGCGGGATAGCATCTCCATAGTCCCCTCTCAGCCCGCCCTATAATGCACATCCGACAGGGCACGCAGTCGTTCGGCGGCCTGTTCGGCGGTCAGGTCACGTTGCGCTTCCGCCAGCATCTCGTATCCCACCATAAACTTTCGGACGGTTGCCGAGCGCAACAGAGGAGGATAGAAGTGCGCATGTAGTTGCCAGTGCAGGCATTCTCCCATGCTGCAAGGGGCGCCATGCCACCCCATTGAGTAGGGAAAAGAGACCTGGAACAGGTTGTCGTAGCGAATCAGCAGGCGCTTGAGCACATCCGCCAGGGCATCGCGCTCCGCCGTGTCCAGCATGGGCAGGTGCAGGACATGGCGCTTGGGCAACAGCAACGTTTCAAACGGCCAGATGGCCCAGAAAGGCACCACTGCCAGCCAGTGTGCGTTCTCCACCACTATCCGCGCGCCCTGCTCCTGTTCCAACGCCATGTAGTCCAGCAACAGTGGCGTGCCATGTGCGGCGAAGTAGGCAGCTTGCTGGCGATCTTCCTTGGCCGGCTCGTTGGGCAACGCGCTGCCTGCCCAAATCTGCCCATGGGGATGGGGGTTGGAACATCCCATCATCTCCCCCTTGTTCTCAAAAACCTGCACCCAGCAATACGAGCGTCCCAGCTCGGTCACCTGGGATGCCCACACATCCACCACCGCGCGAATCTCAGCCAGGCTCATCTCGGCCAGCGTCAGGTCGTGGCGTGGGGAAAAGCACACTACGCGACATGTCCCACGCTCCCCCTCGGCAACCAGCAGGGGATGGGGATCGGAGCGCTGAGACGACACGTCGGGCAATAGCGCCGGAAAGTCATTGGTGAAGACGAAGGTGCCGGTATAGTCGGGGTTGCGCACACCGCCCGCACGCAGATTGCCCGGACACAGGTAACACTCTGGATCGTAGCGTGGGCGTTCCGCCTCAGCGACGCGCTCCACCTGTCCCATCCATGGACGTTGCGTGCGCTGGGGAGAGACGAGCACCCACTCGCCGGTGAGCGGGTTGTAGCGACGATGCGGTTGTGCATAAAGCTGGGCTTCGAACCCGCCGGTCATATGCCTTCTCGCTTCTTGCGTGGGCCTCGCCTCCCCCCACTCTCAGGAGCCGTTGCAGCAGCGTTGCGCTCAGGTGATTTCCAGGATAGCCGGCCTGGGAATAGGCGCTTTCTCACCCGGTAGGGTGACCGGGATGACAGGCCAACCGGTTATCTCGGTCAGCACCTCATTGCCGTCCGGACCGACCAGGACGGTGTCCTCGGACTTTGTGCCCGTGATGGACGGGTTCCAGGCATATACCTGTCCCACCTCCACCGGAATGGTCGAGCCGGGCAGGCCGATGGCTTCGCGTGCCTCGTAACCGGCAGGGCCGCCCTGGTGATGCAACCGCCACTCGTTGGGAAAGCCCATCTCGGTATAGGCGACGCGACCGCGCTCGAACACTTCACCCAGCGTGCGACCAGGCCGTGTCGCCGCGATGAACACGGCATCCACATATGCTACTGCTTCCATCTTGCGGCGCAGCTCATCCGGCAGACACCCGAAATGCACCAGGCGCGTGCACGAGCACACCAGGCCGTGTCGCCGTCCGCATGCCACCAACATCGCATAGCGCTCCAGGCGTCGCGCCGTGGGCAGGGGATGGCGGAAATTGAAGATGCGCTCATCGGTGGCGATCAGGTTGACGATGCACTGCACGCCGCGCCGTTCCATCTCGTGCGCCAGCAGCGCCGCGATCTCGTACTCGCTCTGCCCGGGTTGCACCGCGCGGATGGCCTGATCCATCGCTTCCGCCTGCAGGCGGGCGAGGGCGCGGAAACGTTCCTGCTCCTCGGGCAGCAGGTTGGTGCGCAGACGGGCGATCTCAGCTGCCAGGTTGGTCGCCCCTGGCAAAGGCATATCGGCGCCCACCTTGAGACCACGTGTCAGCCCGGCGATCACATCGTGCGCTTCGTGCCACGGCGTGACACGAAACTCCCATCCCTGATCGGCCAGGTGCTCTTCCTGCTCAAGGCGAGGTGCCTCGATGTTGTTGGTAACCAGATAGCGCCCTTTGGGCGTGATCACCAGGGTCGCTTCGCCCTCGCTGGCAGCCGTATTAACGTACGAAGCGGCGCCACATGTGGCCCAGGCGAAGCTGCTCACGCGCCGCAACACCAGCGCTTCCAGGCCGGCAGCGGCCAGCATCTCTTGAATCAGCTGCTGCTTGCGCTCAAACTCGCCCACTTTTACGCCTCCTCGGCGTTATGGTAGTACACGTCCCAGCCCAGATACTTGCTGAACGCCTCGTTGACCGACCACGCCACCTGCGACAGGTTGATGGCAGCATGATGCTCGAACCCCTTGTCACAGATGTAGCGCAGCAGCTTCTGGAAGTTCTTCACGTGCACCACACCCACACCGCCGAACGTGCGCAGGGGGTCTTCGGTCACTTCGCCTTCGCCCACATAGGCCAGGATGCGGCCGCTGAAGTCATCCGTCGAGACGCGGCAGAAGGTGAAGGGTTCCGCCTTGATGCGCCCCACGATCGTGCCGTAGGTGTTCTCATTGCCCACCGTGCCGCCGATGATGGCCTGGTAATCCATTACCGGGATGTCCTCCGGTGGGATCTCCTTGCCTTCCGAAGGGCTGACGAAGATATCAATCGGCAGGTTGGAGCAGTGGAAGATCACCCCCTTGTCGGGGTCATCGCCATAATTGTTGTTCCAGTCGATGAGCGCGCTGGGCTTGCCGCTGGCCAGCACCAATGCATACATACCGATCACGCCGGCGATGTCGGTCTCGCACGCGGAAGGCTTGAGCGCATTGCTCATGATGCTCATCAGCGTGCAGGGCACCACTCCGTAGTACTCCTCGAGCGCCGTCCAACACTGGATGGCGGTGGCGACCAGCTGCTGCTCCGCCACCCACTCGTCGAGCACCACGCCGAACTGGGCCATCTTGACGATGGCAGCATCCGGCACCCCTTTGGTCGAGACATAGTTGCGAATCTGGTCAATCTTCGCCTTGAGACGTGCATCGCCCGGCTTGACGCGCTCCGCCCGGCCGATGATCTCCGAGAGATCGAGCGTCTCGACAGAGATGCCGGCGCGCTCCAGCAGCTTCTCGCTGAAGCGTACCGTGTTGAAGGCAGCGGGCCGAGCGCCCACCACACCCACACGAATATTACGCAATCCGCGCACGACACGACATACACTCACAAAACGGCGCAGATCGGTGCGAAAGCTCTCGCTCTCCGGGTCAACCGTGTGCAATCGAGTCAAGCTGTACTTAATGCCATATTGGCGCAGATTGTTGCACACCGACATCTTGCCGCAGAATGAGTCGCGCCGATCCGCAACGGTCATCTTCTCGGCATCGTCCGGGAAGGCGTGCACCAATACGGGCACATCCAGGCCGGACCAACGCAGGGCGTTCGCCACAGCACGCTCGTCGCCGAAATTGGGCAGGGTCACCAGCACGCCGTCAATGCGCTCGCGATGCTGCTTGAACAGGTTGGCACACTTGTGTGCATCGCTCAAGCTCTCCACGCTGCCGAAGGGGGTATCCTCGGGGGTCAGGGCGACCGCCTCGATCCCCTCCTCGGCGAAGACCTTGAGGATAGTACGCCGTCCGCTCTCGCACAAATGGTTGGGGAAAAAGCCCCGATTTCCGACGATGACGCCAAGCACTGGTTTGTTGTTCATCTTCTAAGCTCCTTCTGTACTCCTTTGTGCATATGCTTCATAGGAATAATCTATTGAACTGAGCCCTCGCGAAAAAGCATATGAGCACGGGACATTTCTAACTGAGATGGGCCGTACTATTTCCTTGAGCGCGGTGAGAAACCATCCCATGCTCGCCCGCATTGTATATCATTCGGCCAAACTACGCACATGGAACAAGGTGTAACGTTGCCGTATTCAGAAGAGAAGCAGACCGGTGTGCCGGGGAGGTGCGGAAAGAGGTTGCCAGTTTTTGGTAACGATAGCGCGATTTATGAATAGCTGAGCGAAACCGAGCATAGCCCAGAGCCTAGAGCTAGCCAGAGCTAGTTCAATATAGCGAACGTGAGAGGCATCGATCAGCTAAGAGCAAGGAAGACTTTTTATCAACCGCTCATAAGAATCCTGAATGACACCCGGGTTAAATTGAGCGGTGCTAAAACGTCCTTTCTGTGCGTCGAAATCGACCAGTGGAACCCCCCCATGCTTTCTACAGAAATCCTCAACGGCTTGGCACTTTGCCATAAGCTGGGTTTCCCAGTCCACCGTTCCAAGAGGGAATGTGAAAGCGAGGAGACGATTTTCCCCATCGATCTCAGCTACACTCCACGCATCAGCCAAAATTCGATGTGGTCTATCCAGCACATTTATCTTCTGATCTTCATCCGCGTGAAAGAATAAAGGATCTCGGCCAAATTCTCTTTTGAAGATGGTCTTTAGCTGCTCATCACCCACCTTAATTTGGCCCACAATCTTCTCGACCCGTACAGCTCCATGCAATGTAAGCTCTTCGGCAAACTTTCGGTAGAGTTCCTCCCCTACCACAACGGGAAAGCTTGAGGGGGAGCCCTCTGCTTCGCCTGCTGTTGCTCCTAGTAAATAACGCTTTTCAGCCCCAACTGACAAGGGCGCGTACCGAACATCCAAGATCCCAATATCTTGATGGACTCTTCCCCAGTACAGACAGTCAAATTCCTCGGTCACATTGTCATATGAACCCGGAAAATACTGGCGTGCTCTTTGCCGATACTCGTTTGCACGCAGGGTATAGCGAAATCCAGGTCTGGTTGAAAGATACTCGTGCAATGTAACCCCACGCAACTCCAACTTGATTCCTTCGTAGATGGTCCTACTATGGCGCCACGTATCCCATGCCCAAGTCATACCATAGACGTCTCGCCAGAGATCAAGCAGTTCGGAAGCATTGTAAACTCTTAGATCTTGCCTTGGCAGCCATATACTCCTCAATCTTGACATAAGAAATGTAACTCCCAATAAGATGTTCTTGCTAACATGTTGCAGCAGAGGAGCCACCGTTCTTATACCTGCTTCCACAAGTAGTTTGACCAACAGATCCGTGAGAATCTCATCACGGTTCAACATTAAAAACCTCCCTTGCTGATAAACAAGCGCAGTGCAGCCCTGCTGTTGGCTCAATTTAGCGAACTTTTCTTGCCACCATTCGAGCGACACAGTGTTTGTGCTTTTGCGGTTTCCCGCGCTTCTCTAAAGGATGACAGTCCTCCTTCAAAGAAACCTCTGAGAAAACTATTTGCCAGGCATGTGAGGATTCATAGATGCTCTCTACAATCCCAGGAACAAGAGGATATTCTCCAATTATCCTCGTGGCCTGTGGATGCTGGAGCAAGTATACGAAAATATTGATACCTTGGGCTACAGTACCAGTCTGAACGTCACGAATTAATACATGAAGTTCAGATTCTCTAAGATATTCGAATAAGCCTGATGCCAGCACAAGATGATACCAACATGGTTTGATAAGGAATTCTCTGACATCAATCCAGTGAGTCTTGATCAGATCACTTATACCCAGTTCTTTTGCTTGGGTCCTGACTTGGGCAATGGCCACCTCAGAAAAGTCGATACAATCCACGCAGGCACCAATCTGTGCAAGGGGAATTGTGTACCGGCCATTTCCGCAGGCAAGGTCCAAAACACGAATCGTCGGCGTACCAAACGTGTATTGGAGCTCCTTCGCAACTACCAGTACCTGTGGCCAAGGTTTTCCCCAATCATTTTTTTCTCTGTAAAATGAATCCCAATAGTCTGAATCGAGGACAGGCTCTTGCATTATAGTCCCTCTAGATTGATAGCGCACACTCTCTTCCTCACCGGTGCCACTCATCCCTGTGACCAAATGTCTAGCGCACCTCAAACTCCAGCGTGCGATCCAGCTTGTCATTCAAGTACAGCTCGACTTTGTATTTCCCGGCCGGCCAGGGTTGGTCATTGCTCAAGCTGAAGGTGAACACATTCTGACCCCCAGCCGTCGTCTCAGC
>Ga0123519_10003846_pt1 | contig 24652 bp, 20 predicted proteins | sample YelNatPaOPRAMG02_FD_87396 | JGI IMG/M metagenome (GOLD analysis project Ga0123519, IMG submission 87396) | Hot spring microbial communities from Yellowstone National Park - Yellowstone National Park OP-RAMG-02 (version 2) | ecosystem: Environmental > Aquatic > Thermal springs > Hot (42-90C) ...
CCAGTTGGAAATAAAAGAAATCTTTAAGTTTTTTAAGAAAATGCATAGGTTATTCGTGGAGGATTTTTTGTAAGTAGAAAAACATTAAAGAAGGGGGAAATGTAGATGTATTATTTTGCTTATGGTTCAAATATAGATTTGGGACAAGTATCGAAGAGATTAGAGAAAATAATAAGGAAAATTACTCCATCTGAGGTTATGAAAGATTCGGTAAGGGGGTGGAAATTAGTTTTAATAAAAGAACCAATGATAATCCTGAAAAGAAGGGTTATGCGAACATTATCGAAGATGCTAACGAAATCGTTGAAGGGGTTTTGTATGAAATAACAGAAGAAGAAATGAAAGAGTTAGATAGGTATGAAGGTTGTCCCGAACATTATGAGAGAATGAAAATCGAAGTTACATGGGATACAGGGAAGAAAGTGATTGCAGAAACTTATATTGCAAGAAAAGATAAGATTGGTACTGGTTTGCTACCAACGAAGGAGTATCTAAATAGGTTACTTAATGCAAAACCATTTTTATCACCTGAATATTATGAAAGATTAAAGTCTCAACAAACTCTGGATTAAGAAAATAAGATGTAGAAAGCGAAAGAAAGAATGTTTATAATATAGATTAATAAAAAATTTTTACTCATTTTCATAAAACTCAAGTGCAGTTTTGGGCGAATTAATGAAATCTTTACATTTTGATGGGAAAGAATTATTAATAAAAGAGGTTCCAATACCTATTCAGAATAAGAATGAAGTATTAATCAAGGTTTTGATGGCGGGGATATGTAAAACGGATTTAGAAATTGTAAAGGGATACATGGGTTTTAAGGGTATATTAGGGCATGAGTTTGTGGGGGAGGTTGTTGATGCACAGAATAAAAGTTTAATTGGTAGACGGGTGGTTGGGGAGATAAATTGTCCCTGCTATTGTTGCTCATTTTGCCTTAGAGGTATGTCGAATCACTGTCCGAAACGAACTGTGCTCGGGATATACAATAGAGATGGTGTGTTTGCGGAATATACTACACTTCCTGAAAAGAATTTACATATTATTCCTAATGGTTTATCTGACGAAATCGCTGTATTTACCGAACCTGTTGCAGCAGGATATCGGATTCTCGAACAAGTGCAATTTAACCCGAATGATTTTGTGGTAGTTTTAGGTGATGGGCGAATGGGACAAATTATTTCTCAAATTATAAATCCCTATGTTCGAAAACTGGTATGTATAGGGAAACACTCACAAAAAATGTTTTTATTAAATATATTTGGAATTGATACATGTTTATTAGATTATTGGAAAGATAAAAATGTAGATGTTGTAATAGATGCTACAGGGAATCCAGTGGCTCAATCCTTTGCATTAGATATATTGCGACCCCAAGGAACATTAGTCATAAAAAGCACCACTGAACAACCGAATAGTATAAATCTTTCTAAATTAGTTGTAGATGAAATCAAAATTATAGGTTCTCGTTGTGGTCCTTTTGAACGAGCATTGGAGGCATTAGCGAAAAAGAAAGTTGAAGTAGAATATATGATAAGCCATAAGTTTGCTTTTGAAGATATAATAAATGCATTCGAGTTGGCTCAAAATAAAGATTGCCTTAAAGTATTAATAGATTTTCGTAATGATAAAGGATAAAGTATGGAAAAGAAGACAAAAACAGCAAAAAGTTGGTATGAAGTATCACCCTTAGAAATGAAAAAATATGCAGGTCAAATAGACCAGATTGCAGGTATTCAAACATCTATACTTCAAGATGGCAAAGCATTTCCATCGCGTTCCGCATTAGTATATAATGGTTCAGGTTTGGAGTTTTCTGTGTATTTAGACCGTTGTATGGATATTTCACATGCAAGTTATAAAGGAATTCCATTAGGTTGGCGTTCTACACCAGGCGATGTGGCTCCCTTTTACTACGAACCCGAAGGTATTCGCTGGTTACGAAGTTATTTTGGGGGGCTTCTAACTACCTGCGGTGTTACTAATGTTGGTCCTCCGTGTGAAAAAAGTGAATTGACAGGTGAAGGATTACATGGTAGAATTAGCAATACACCTGCGGAAGATATATGTATCGAAAAAAAATGGGTAGAGGATAAGTATTATTTATCTATAAAAGGTAAAATGAGACAAACGGCTCTTTTTGCAGAAAACATTGTAATTGAAAGGAAGGTCGAAACATATTTAGGTGCGAATTATTTTAAGATTACAGACAAAATAACAAATGAGGGTTTTCGTAAAACACCATTTATGATGTTATATCATTGTAATATTGGCTGGCCTGTAGTATGTGAAGGTGCCAGGGTCTATATCCCAGTTAAAAAAACCGTTCCAAGAGATGAAATTGCAAAACAGGGGAAAGACGCTTGGTATGAGATAACTACACCTGCCGAAAATTATCAGGAAAGAGTATATTTTCATGATGTCAAAACACAAAAAAATGGAGATGTTGTTATTGGTATTTATCATGTAAAACCGAAATTGGAATCCAATTTCTACGGAGTTTATATCAAATACAACAAGACGCAATTACCCAAATTAGTCCAATGGAAAATGTTAGGTACAGGCGAGTATGTAATTGGATTAGAGCCGTGTAATGCAGGTGTATTGGGCAGAGATGAAACAGAAAAAAGAGGGGAAATGGACTATCTAAAAGCAGGAGAAACCAGGACCCATGAACTTGAAATTGGAGTTATTGATGAAAAAACAAGAAAATTTTTTGAAAAAAATTAGTTAAAAATATTGACTTTTGACTGAAAAATTTATTATATTATGACAATATTTTCAATATTTATAGATTTTATGTAATTTAACACCAAAAATAACGGGCTTAATAAAGGGCAATACTTATGTTTATAGGTAGTCAATCCAAGTCAACAATCATGGATATTTTTAGAATTGGGCTTCACGAAGTAATCCGGGCAACAGGCGTACCATCGGAAGTAAAAATTGCTACGGAAGGATGTAGTCTTATTGCCAAATCTAACGATTTGAGTAAAAAAGTAGATTCAATACAGATTACATTTGCTACCAAAGAATCTGCAAACCATGATGAAATAAATAGGGCATTTGACGAGACCCGAATAGGTGTCCGTTCCAAGTGTGAAGACGGCTTATGTAAGGTCTTAGTTCCCGGCTTTAACTGGAAGCAATTACCACTTCTTTTGCCTCTTGATGATGTAATCGAGAGATATACAAAATCAACACTTCGTTCTCGTACATGGCAATTAGAGGTTCTTTCCTATGTAAATACAGGTTTCAATATTAATGTAATGATAGAAATGATGAAGGCAAAAAATGCCTCAGATTTGCATTTGAGAGCCGGTGCCAGACCTTATATCCGTGTAGATAATGACCTATTTCCTTTAGATTTGCCTCCCTTAAACGCAGAAGATATGAAAGATTTGTTATATCAATTGGGAGGACAGGAACAAGTGGATATGTTATATACAGAGCGCGAAACCAGTTTCCAATACCATGCTGCGGGGGTAGGTTATCTCCGTTGTAGTGGTTATATCAAAATGGGTGCACCCGCTCTGGCTATTCGTTTAATTCCTGAAGAACCTCTACCTTTTGAAAAGTTAAACATTCCCGAAGTTGTTCGCGATGTATGTAATAAACACAGGGGGCTTTTCCTTGTCTGTGGTATTACGGGAAGTGGTAAATCTACTACCTTAGCAGCGATGGTAGATTATATAAATGCAACTCGTTCTGCTAATATAATAACAATTGAAGACCCTATCGAATATGTGTATTCCGATAAAAAGAGTATCGTTTCTCAACGGCAGGTAGGTAGAGATACCTTATCCTTTGCCAATGCCTTGCGTGGTTCGTTGCGTGAAGACCCGGATGTAATTCTCGTTGGTGAAATGCGTGATAGGGATACTATACGTGCAGGATTAAGTGCGGCTGAAACAGGGCACCTTGTTTTCAGTACTCTCCATACGACAACAGCCGTAGATACAGTAAATCGTATTATCAGTTATTTCCCTCAGAATGAACGCGACCTAATCCGTCAGGAATTGGCATATTCACTTCAGGGAGTTGTATGTCAAAGATTATTGAAACGGGTGGGAGGTGGTAGAATTCCATGTCTGGAAATATTATTAGGCGGGAAACCTATTGTTCGCGATGCTATTCTTGAAGGTGACCTTGATAAACTTCATGGGATAATGGAGGTCGATGGCGATATGAAGAGTTTTGACCAATATGCTGTGGAATTATATCAAAAAGGGTTGGTATCCAAGGAAGAAGCAATGAGTGCCTGTTCGAATGAAGAAGCCTTCGAACGAATTGTTTCCGGTATTAAATCCTCAGAAGGTCGTAAGATTTTGAAATAATCCTTATTTGATAAAGAGTAGTCCGTAGACAATTCCTATAGCAATAAGAATAACAGGCGGCGTTTTATAAATAAAAAACAGCACCAGACTAATAAGTAAGAAAATAATTGAGGGAACGAAAATAGGGGTTAGTGTTTCTATAGAGAAATGGTAGGATAAAAGAATTAATTGCCCTATGATGGCTATATTAATACCTTTTATAAAAGCCTGAACATTTTCATTATCCTTGAAGTTATTTTGTAGGCTGATAAGTATCTGTAAAAACACAAACGCAGGTAAAAAAATCATAAAAGTAGCAATAAAAGCCCCGATAACACCTTTTAAATAATATCCCATAAAAGTCGCAATTATAGCAAAAGGTCCCGGTGTTGCTTGGCTTATGGCTATTCCTACAATAAAATCATGATTGGAAATCCAGTGAAGTTTGTTTACGAAGATATTTTGAAGAAGGGGGAGGAGAGCATATCCTCCACCAAAAAAGATAAAACCTATTCCAAAAAATACCAAGCCTATCGTAAAAAAAGAAGGGCTTCCTATGATGGAAAGAAAGACTGGAACCCCTGAAAACAAATAATAAGGATTTTGTAGAAAGTAAATGGAATGGAGGGTATTTTCACCTGTTTTATTTCGTTTTGAATGAAAAAATAATATTTGAAAAACACCGGATACAATAAGCAATAGCACATAATTAATATTGAATAAACCGCCAATAATTACAAAGAACAAAATAAATAAAAACGCCAGGTCCTTTTTAATTTTGATAGATAAATCAAATGCGGTGGAAAGCATGAGAGCGATAATTACAGGAGAAATACCTTTTAATATGCTTTCAAAATCAAATACTTTGTTAAATTTAAAATAAAATCCTGCAAGAATACAGACAATTACAAAGGAGGGGAGTAGAAAGAAAAATGCGGCAACAATAGAACCCTTTATTCCTTTCAATTTTCTTCCCACGAATGAAGTTGTATTTACAGCCAAAGCCCCTAAAAATTGACTAAGACTGAGACCTACGGAAAAATCCTCATCACTGATAAGTTTTTTTTGTGTTACGAAACGATTGTGAATTAATGAAATAACTACCCAACCACCACCAAAGCCAATCGTCCCTATTTTCAAAAACTCCCAGCATAACTGGAATAGGGATATAGAGCTTGGTGTGTTATTATTTGTATTGTTTTGAGATGGTTTCATAATAAAAAAGAAAATAAATTTTACTTGTAAGATGAAAAGATTATATCATTAATTTATATTTCGACTATGTTATTAAGAACAAAAAGAACATAAAAATATTTGCCTTATAAAATAGGATATTTAATTATGAAAGTAAAAACAACATTATTATTTATTCTAATAATCGTTATTGGTCCCTTTTTTATCTTATCCAACAGTTCTTCCCCGGCTGATGAGATGGTATTAAAAAATTATTATTGCCCCAAGTGTGGATTGCATATAGAAGCGGTTAATCAGCCTTCCATGGGCAGTTGTAAAGAAGGAGGGGGACATGATTGGCGATGTTTGGGGCAGGTAGGGGATAAGAATTATCAGTGTTCCAAATGTGGTTTGGTTATCAAATCAAAAGATATGCCGTATGGAGGAGTTCCCTGTAAGAATGGAGGAGGGCATAATTGGAAAAGGCTTTCATAATTTGATAATAATTTAAATCAATTCTAAAAAACATATAAGATAAAGGAAAAGGCTATGGAAAATATTCTGGAACAAATTGCAATTTGCGTTGAAAGAGGTAAAATTAACAAGAATTCTCCCTATCCACCTGATTTAAAAGGACAAGATGGAGCCGAAGAATTGGTTCAACAAGCCCTTGCAATGGGAATACCTGCAAGTCAAATACTAAGTGATGGATTAATGAAAGGTATGAGTGTGATTGGTAAAAAATTTAGTTGTAATGAGGTATTTGTTCCTGATGTTCTGATGGCAGCACGTGCAATGAATGCGGGTATGCCGTTTTTGAAAAGTGCTTTTGAAAGAGGTGAAGCGAAACATAAAGGAATTTTTATTATCGGAACGGTTCAAGGTGATTTACACGATATAGGCAAAAATCTTGTTCGGATGATGATGGAAGGTGCAGGTTGGAAAGTGATTGATTTAGGTGTAGATACTTCCTCAGAGAAATTCCTTCAAGCACTAAAAGAAAATCCGGGTGCGGTAGTAGGAATGAGTGCCTTATTGACCACTACCATGATGAATATGGAAAAGGCAGTTAAGGTATTGAAATCAGAAGTTCCCGATGTTACGGTAGTTGTAGGAGGAGCTCCGTTAACGCAAGACTTTTGTAATAAGATAGGTGCAGATGCCTATTCACCAGACCCGCAAGGTTGTATCGAATATCTCGACGCAAAATTAGGTTTAGCAAGTTAGTGGTAATTTATGAGAACAATTCTTTCCGATTTATTGTTCCTGAAATATGAGCCAGTAGCAATACTATGGTCAAATCAGAAACCAGAAAATGCCATAGAATTTAAACCCGGTAAATGGGGTTGTGTCATTTGGTGGTTTGTAAGTGCCGCAAAAGGGAAGACGGCTGTTTTTTCTCGTGAAACCTATGGATGTTGGGGTGGTGGTGTCGGGCTTGGTTTTGGAAACCTATATAAGGATTTTCCCGGAGGAGAAGAGTGTTTTTGTAGGTTTCTTTCCACAGGAAACAAAGGAAATCCTATTGGTGAAGGGGTTGCCGAACAAATTAAAAATTTTGTTACCCATGAATTTCTACAAGATTTTCTATATGGAGAAGGGTATCTATCTTCCCCAGAACAGGTACAGAATTTTATTCAGACATTACCTATAATAAATATCCCGTATGATTATGTTATCTTTAAGCCACTATCTCAAGTAAATCCAGATATAGAACAACCTAAGACAGTCGTTTTTTTAGTAGAACCCCATCAATTGTCCGCATTAATAATCCTTGCCAATTTCCAAAGTAAAACAATGAATAATGTCATTGTCCCATATTCGGCTGGGTGCCAGACGATAGGTATTTGGGCGTATACAAATGATGATGAAGAACCCAAAGCCGTTATTGGGTTGACCGATGTTTCTGCTCGATTAAATGTAAAAAAACAAATAGGTGATAACTATTTAACAATTGCTTTTCCATGGGAGTTGTTTTTACAAGTAGAAAAGGACGCTCCAAACAGTTTTTTAGTAAAAGAAACATGGAAGCATTTAACAAAAGGGGAATAAAAGGAAATATCTTAATGGATGGTATATTTGCAAAAATAAAGGCAGGTAAAGTTTTAGTCGGTGATGGAGGTTGGGGAACATTATTAATAAAGGCAGGTATGCAGGCAGGAGAGTGCCCGGAACTGTGGAATATAAAACATCCAGACATTGTGAGTGGGATTGCCATTGCTTATAAAGAAGCGGGAGCGGATTTGGTTTCTACCAATAGTTTTGGTGGAAATCGGATAAAATTAAAATCTTATGGTTTAGAAAATGAAGCAAAAGAACTTAATAGCAAGGCTGCCTACCTGACAAGAAAAGCCGTAGGAGAAGAATGTCATGTGCTTGCTTCTATAGGTCCCAGTGGCAAGTTTATAATGATGGGTGATGTATCCGAAGATGAATTATATGAAGCGTTCCGTGAACAGGCAATTGCATTGGAGGAAGGAGGTGCCGATTCCTGCACTATTGAAACAATGTCTGATTTGGATGAAGCCCGATGTGCAGTGCGTGCTGTGAAGGAAAATACAAAGTTAGAGATAGTTGTTAGCTTTACTTTTATGAGAAGTAGTGATGGAGAGCGATTTAATACGATTATGGGAACGACACCCGAAGTGTTTATTCAGGAGATGAAACAGTTGGGTGTGTCTATTATTGGGGTAAATTGTACATTATCCGTTGAGGATATGGATGTTCTATTGCAAAAAATGTATGCTTATGAAAAAGAGATACCCTTTTTAGTTTATCCCAATGCAGGGCAACCCCAGATAACTGATGAAGGTATTTGCTATCCCGAGACACCGGAGATATTTGCAAAATATGTTGCGGATTTTTACAAAAATGGAGCCAGGATTATAGGCGGGTGTTGTGGAACAACACCAGAACATATACGAGCAATACGAAGTGAAGTCGAGAAAATAATGTGAATATGAAGTGTTGTAGCAGGAAGAAGAGGAAAGAGATAAAACGACCAACATTGATGGAAATTTACAATACCTTATCGGTTTTTTATGGCCCTACAGGTTGGTGGCCTGGAGATACTCCTTTTGAAATTGCAATTGGGGCAATATTAACTCAAAATACGGCATGGACAAATGTAGAAAGAGCCATTGAGAATTTAAAAAAAGAGAATTTACTAAATCCATATAAAATAATTAAGTGTGATAGAAATCAATTGGAACAGGCTATACGACCTTCGGGATATTTCCGCCAAAAAGCAGAACGACTTATCATATTTTGTAAATATCTGATTGAAAAGTATGATGGGAAAATCGAAAAAATGGCTCATAAAAATATTTCTGAATTGAGAACGGAATTGCTAAATATAAAAGGTATTGGACCTGAAACGGCGGATGATATTTTACTTTATGCCTGTGGACATCGGATTTTTGTTGTAGATGCTTATACAAGACGAATTTTTTCAAGACATGGAATTCTCGATGAAAAACTAAATTACAATGAGATACAAAACTATTTCCATAAACATTTACCTCAGGATAATTATATTTATAAAGAATATCATGGCCTTATTGTCTGGACAGGGAAAGATTATTGTAGAAAAATACCTAAATGTTCAGAATGTCCCTTAAATAAATATCCTGTTTTTAATTGTGAACAAAGTGTTTGAATTATATTTTGAATAAATGTTATAATTACTTAACTTTTATTTGCCTGTCTATAATTCCGATTAATTTAGTAGAAAGTAAATCTATAAAAACTGTAAGAGTAATAATACTATAAACAATTAAATTAAGGAGAAATGTTATGCCATTAGTTCCTATGAGACAAATACTTGATGAAGCAGCCAAAGGTGGCTACGGTGTAGGTGCTTTCAATGTAAATAATATGGAGCAAATCCAAGCGATTATGCAGGCTGCAAATGATACCAACAGTCCTGTAATAATACAGGCAAGTCGAGGTGCATTGAAGTATAGTAAGATGATTTACTTGAAGAAATTAATGGAAGCAGCGGTAGAGGAATATCCACATATACCCGTTGCACTGCATTTAGACCATGGAAACAGTGTAGAAACTTGTAAGCAAGCCATAGAACTCGGATTTACTTCCGTAATGATAGATGGTTCGTTGAAAGAGGATGGGAAAACACCGAATACATACGAAGGTAATCTTGAAGTTACATTGAAGGTTATTGAATTAGCCCATCCGTTAGGTGTAACAGTAGAAGCAGAATTAGGTTGTCTTGGTGGAATTGAAGATGGTCATGGGGCAGGTTTATCCGATAAAGATGTAGAATCTCATTTAACAGACCCTGCACAAGCAGAAGAATTTGTAAAACAAACAGGTGTAGATGCTCTTGCTGTTGCTATTGGAACAAGCCATGGTGCCTATAAATCATCAAGAAAAGACCCCGTTACAGGGGAAGTATTACCACCGAAATTAGCTATGGAGCGTATCATTGAAATTCATAAAAGAATGCCAAATTGCCACATGGTAATGCATGGTTCCAGTTCTGTACCGCAAGAATTAGTAGATATTATTAATAAATATGGTGGCAAAATGCCGGGGACAAAAGGTATCCCATTAGAAGAAATTAAAAAAGGTATTGAAAATGGTGTTCGCAAGGTAAATGTTGATACGGATAGTCGTTTGGCAATAACGGGTGCTATTCGTAAGGTATTTTGGGAACAACCGGAAAAATTTGACCCCAGAGATTACTTAAGACCGGCTCGTGAAGCAGCATATCAAGTATATGTAGAAAGAATGAAAGCCTTTGGTCAGGCTGGACATGCAGGTGACTATAAACCGTTAACACTGGACGATATGAAGTCTTATTACAAGAAGTAAAAATTCCATTTCGAATAGTCCCTGAAATTTTTTGTAACGAATATAAATTACCAATCTTAAACAGGAAAGGATTGTTTAAAAATGTGCGGAATTGTAGGCTATATTGGTCCGAAAAATGCAGTAGAAATTATTCTTTCGGGACTACACCGTTTAGAATATCGTGGTTATGATTCAGCAGGTGTTGCTGTTGTAAATAATAACGGTTTAGAGTTTATAAAAAGTGTGGGGAAATTAAAAGTACTCGATGCAAAATTAGAACAACATCCGATACAGGGGCAATTGGGTATTGGACATACACGCTGGGCAACTCATGGGGAGCCCTCAGAGGTAAATTCCCATCCACATTTTGATACCAACATGGAAATTGCCGTTGTGCATAATGGCATTATTGAAAATTTCCATGAACTTCGTGAACAATTACAGGCAGAAGGTATTAAATTCAGAAGCCAGACCGATACCGAAACTATAGTTCATCTGGTAAGAAAATATTATGATGGAGATTTATTCAAAGCCGTTCAGAGAGCCCTTAAAGATTTGAGAGGTGCTTATGCTATCGGTGTTATTTGTAAGAATAATCCCGATGTATTGGTAGCAGCAAGAAATGGTAGTCCTCTCATTGTTGGTATTGGAGATGGGGAAGGATATATTGCTTCGGATGTGCCTGCCATTATGAAATATACCCGAAAAGTTATTTACATTGATAATGGACATGTCTGTGAGATAAAGAGGGATACTATTTGCATCGAAGATGTAGATGGGAATTCTATCCCTGTCCATGTTCACAATGTGGAATGGGACGATTCCGCAGCAGAGAAAGAAGGCTATCCGCACTTCATGTTGAAAGAAATTTTCCAGCAAGCAGAAGTCCTTCAAAGCACACTTCGAGGACGGGTAGAAGAAGGGTCTGATAAGGTGCAATTGAGGGATATGAACATTTCTGAAGAGGAATTAAAAGCCTGCCAAAAAATTTATGTTGTTGCTTGTGGAACCGCATGGCATGCAGGAATGGTCGGTAAATATCTCATAGAAAAATTTGCTCGTGTTCCTGTGGAATTGGATTTAGCATCTGAGTTCCGTTATAGAGACCCAATTATTCCTCCCAATACAATTTTAATTGCAGTTTCTCAATCCGGCGAGACAGCCGATACCTTAGAAGCCATACGCATTGCGAAAAGTCGTGGTGCAAAGGTTGCTTCAATTGTTAATGTGGTAGGTTCCAGTGTTGCTCGAGAATCACATGGTGTTATTTATCAACAAGCAGGACCGGAAATTGGCGTGGCTTCTACGAAAGCTTATACCTCACAATGTATGGCGTTTGCCCTATTTACAATATGGTTAGGGCAAATTCGCGGAACACTCACCAAACAACAAGCCCGAGAAATGATTGAGCATTTAAGAACCATTCCGGCAAAAGTTGATTATATATTAAAAAATCATGAAAAAGTAAAAGAATTAGCCAATCGACCTGAATATAAAGATGCCGAAAGTTGCTTCTATTTAGGAAGAAACTTTAATTTCCCGAGTGCCTTAGAAGGTGCATTAAAACTGAAAGAAATCAGTTATATCCATGCCGAAGGTTATGCCGCAGGAGAAATGAAGCATGGCCCGATAGCCCTTGTTACGGAGACTTTCCCGGTTATTTGTATTGCAGTAAAGGGCGATACTTATGAAAAGATGGTATCAAATATACAAGAAATTAAAGCACGGCGTGGATTGGTTATCAGTGTAGCAACAGAAGGTGATGATGATATTGTTGCCCATAGTAAAGATGTGATTTATGTTCCCGATTGTTATGAACCCTTTAGTCCTATTGTTGTTGCTGTCCCATTACAACTTTTCGCTTATTACATCGCCGTTAATCGTGGGTGTGATGTAGACCAACCCCGTAACCTGGCGAAAAGCGTTACTGTAGAATAAAAAATATAATAAATACGGGCGAATTTATATATATTCGCCCGTATCTTTTTTATTGGTGAATAATTCAAATAAACACAAATATAGACTAAAACTTTTCAATTAATTTGTTTATAATTGTGAATCTGCGGATATTCTGAATACAAGTTAAAATCTGGGATTTTCTTATTAGGGAAGCGGTACACTTCTATTATTTACAAAAGTGAATGAACTTTGATGTTTAAACTATAAATCAACCTATTTTATATAATTTATTGTGGCTTTTTATATAAAAATGAAACGAGGAATCTTGCTATTTATTTAAAGAAATTATGAATGCAAATTAATATCGGTAGTGGTCAGGTTTGTAGGGCCCGTCAATAGGAACGCCGATGTAGTCAGCCTGTTTTTGAGTTAATCGGTCTAATTTTACACCGATTTTTTCGAGATGCAACCGAGCAACTTCTTCATCTAATTTTTTAGGTAGTGTGTAAACTTTTCCTCGCTCATATTTTTCAGGTTCGGTAAATAAGGCAATTTGAGCAAGGGTTTGATTTGTGAATGAATTGGACATAACAAAGGAGGGATGTCCTGTGGCACAGCCTAAATTAACCAGTCTTCCACGAGCAAGCAAGATGATTTCTTTGCCGTCCGGAAAGATAAATTTATCTACTTGCGGTTTAATATTTTCTTCACGAATATCTTTTTGAGATTCTAACCAAGCCACATCAATTTCTGCGTCAAAATGTCCGATATTACACAGAATAGCACGATGTTTCATTTTAATCATGTGTTCGCCACGGATAACATCGCAACAACCGGTTGCCGTAACAAAAATATCGCCGATGGATGCAGCGTCTTCCATTTTCATCACCTCATAGCCTTCCATAGCTGCCTGTAAAGCACAGATAGGGTCAATCTCGGTGATAATAACGCGTGCCCCTAAACCACGCATTGCTTGGGCACAACCTTTGCCTACATCACCATAACCAGCCACAACAACCGTTTTCCCTGCAATCATAACATCTGTGGCTCTTTTTAATCCATCTCCTAACGACTCACGACAACCATAGAGATTATCAAACTTTGATTTAGTTACGGAATCGTTAACATTCATAGCACGCGTTAGAAGCTTGCCTTCTTTCATCATTTGATATAAACGATGAACACCGGTAGTTGTTTCTTCAGATACACCAATCCAATTTTCAACGGTTCGATGCCAGCGTTCAGGGTCTTCTTGATAAATCTGATGAAGCAAACTATCTATAATTTGAAGTTCTTTATGTCCATCGCTGATAGGAGGGAGTTTTCCATTTTTACGGACATATTCTTCTAATTCATAACCTCTATGTATGAGAAGTGTAGCATCTCCACCATCATCTACTACCATATTAGGTGTTTCTCCATTAGGGAAGCACATGGCTTGATAAGTGCACCACCAATATTCTTCTAATGTTTCCCCTTTCCATGCAAAGACCGGAGTTCCTGTAGCAACAATAGCGGCAGCTGCCTGGTCCTGGGTGGAATAGATATTACAAGAAGCCCAACGAACATCGGCCCCTAATATTTTTAATGTTTCTATCAAAACAGCCGTTTCAATTGTCATGTGAAGAGAACCCATAATACGGGCACCTTTTAACGGTTGTTTTGTGGCATATCTTTCGCGAAGAGCCATTAATCCGGGCATTTCATGCTCTGCCAATTCGATTTCTTTTCTACCTAATTCTGCCAGTTTAATATCTCTGATTTTATAAGGCAGACCTGAATGAATTTTTGGGAAACTTATGGGAGCGACAGCCATATTTAAACTCCTTTTTTATGAGAGGTTTTCATTGTTTTGTTAGTCAAGTATATATTTTAAACGATTTAGGGTAGTTCTTTCATGTTTGTAATTATTGAAATGCAATATTTCCGAAACAGGCGATGATGTTATTTTTTTGTTCTATGGAATAGATTTCAATGGTTATTACATGTTGACTACCAGCCCATTTTTCAATATTTATAGGTAATTTTACCCACTGTGTATCATTAACTGACTGTTCATAAACGGGAAGATAATCTACTCTAAATCGAAGTAAAAAAGGTTTGTTTTGAGGAGAGCATATTTCTATTGATAATTGTTTCGTATTTGATGGGATTTCGGAGAAATATTCGATAAGAGCAGGGACACCTTCTTCTGGCGGGATAAGCATAAGCACATTATCCCGATTAAATTTATTTTGAAATACGCCTACTTCTTCTGATTTCTTGCAAGATTTTACCTTCCAGAGAGAGTTCCATTTTGCTATTTCTTCAGTAGGAATAGGTGGTTTAAAAATTTCTTTTTTATTTACCCACTGTTCTAATGTCGGTGGGGGAGTTGGTTTTTGAACAGGGATTTTGTAGATGTCGTTTTCAATAGTTCCACCTGCTTTTAAGATGATTTGCTCAGCAACACGAACAGATGCGTCAATAAGAGTGTTCCAAGAATAGTTCGTAAAAATGAATTTATTATCACTAACCTTGGGTAAATGCTCTTTCCAGATAGGTTCTAAAGCAGAAAAACCTTTCATACAACATAAAATACCGGCAGATGATGAAGGATTGCAATCGGCATCCTGCCCGCAACGCGTAGTAATTTCAAGTGTTTTTTTCAAGTCTCCCTTCCCATAAAGTAAACCAATAGCGACATAAGCACCATTGATTTTTGCATCAATATTTACAAGATTTCCCGGTTCGCAGTCTATATCGTCCTGCCATTTGTGTTCAATATATTTCCATGTTTCAAGCCAATCATCAGGATGCTGGTGATAAGAGGTAATAACATCTTCTATACATTTGCGATAAGTGCTTTCGGGTGGGATACATGAAAGTCCTAATTGAACCACTTCTTCGACATTGTCATCAATAAAGAAAATCGCGGAATACATCCCTGCAATAAAGTATCCGGCATAAAGTCCATCGCCATAAAACATGATGGAACCAAAGACTTCGCCCAATTGTTGCATTTCTTTGAACAAGCCAGGGGTAATAATTCCGAATAAGTCGCTTTCAATCTGAAAATCAATATCATCTGCATGAGGATTAAAACGAGGATGACCCGATAGGGGAGGCATAATGCCTTTTCTTACATTTTCACGACCTGCCTTGTTCGCATGCCATAAAGGATATTTCGAATTAGCAAAGGCTTTTCCTGCCTGTTCAAATGAAATATTAACTCCATGTTTTTCAATAGATTCTAAAAAAGTCATTTCAACATATAAATCATCTTGCGCAAAGGCTCGTTCTAATGCTTCCGAAGTCCATTCATCTAAGGGTTCAAGTATAGGAATTCCGTTGGAACGAAATTCATACTTATCTCCATAAGTAACACCTATCATTTGCCCTAACCATGCTCCTTTACATTTATCGATGTATTTTTCACGGGAAAGTTCCTTAAATTCTGATGGGTTTGATGTTTGGGCATACGCTGTAAGGATAAAAACAAAGAGGAAGATGAAAACAAAATATTTTTTCATTTTAAGTCTCCTGATATTTTCTATAATGATTTTATAAATCCGGGGTCAAAGTCAACCCAGACGGGGTCATAGCCTTTATTTTTAATGGCAGATACGACTTCTTCTACGGTTCGTTGGTCATCAATTTCGAATTGTTCTAATACAGGACGCTGTGTAGGGGTAGATTCTTGATAAACTTTATAGCCACCGGGACGAGTTGAAGACCCAGCACTCATAGATGTAATTCCTAACGGAATGAGATGGTCACGCACTTCTGCACTTTCACGAGTGCTTAAATTGAAAGGAGAATAAGGCAGGAAAAGTCGCATAGCAGTAATAATTTGAACCAATTCCTGAAGGCTAACCAGATGAGGAACCTTAAATCGAGAAGGGGTATGTTTTAGCCTTGGGAAGGAGAGAGAAATAACACTTTGCCAACACATTTTTTCTAAGTATTTTGCATGTAAAGCAAGCCATACAATATCGAGATGCCAGTCACTTAATCCCAGCAGGACACCACAAGTAAGCCTACGAATACCCGCTCTCCCAGCCCTTTCCAGAGCATTGAGGCGATATAAATAATCTTTTTTCTTTCCAGATAAATGCACCTTATCATAAATATCTTTATCATAAGTTTCCATATATAAGGTAACACCTTCTGTCCCGTCCTTTGCCAATTGGGCATAATGTTCTTCATCCATGGAATACACTTCGACACTAACCGATTTGAAATATTCTTTCGCTATGTGCACTGCCTGAGATATGTAATCTACAGGAACTATTTTAGGTGCATCGCCAGTAAGGAGTAATACAGTCTGAATGCCTCTTTTATTCAGTTCGTTGCATTCGCTTCGTATTTGTTCTTCCGTGAGTGTAACTCGTTTTTCACGGATACCCGAATGCGATGCAAAATAACAATATACACAATCCGATGCACAAAGATTGGAAAGATAAATAGGTGCATATAAAGATATGGTTCTTCCAAAGTGCCATCGTGTTAGTCGGTTTGCTTTTTGAGCCATTTTTTCAAGGAAAGGTAATGCTTTTAGAGAGAGGAGAGCAATTAAATCCTCAATAGATAAAGTGTCTTTGTCCAAAGCCAACAAGACTTTGTCTTCGTCAACTCTATTATATATTTCCTGAATATATTCTGAATTCCAATGATTAAGAATATTTGAAAAAGAGAAAGGTTCCATATAATTACATAATGTTTATTAAGATTTATTATTTGAATTTGAGTTAAACAAGAAACCTGTTAATGGGGAAGAAGCCTCTGCGGTATCTCGTTGTGGACCTAAACCGGCTCGGAAGGCTAACCGTCCTGCTTCAGTAGATAAGCGGAAAGCCATTGCCATTTTTTCATGGTCTTGAGCATCAGCAAGTGCTGTATTTACAAGAACAGCATCAGCACCTATTTCCATTGCCTCTGCGGCATGGGAAGGTGCTCCCAATCCTGCGTCTACAACTACTGGAATATTAGATTGTTCTATGATAATTTTTATAAATTCTTTCGTTTTCAATCCTTTATTGCTACCGATAGGTGCCCCTAATGGCATAACTGTTGCCGTGCCTAATTCTTCCAATTTTTTGGCAAGTATAGGGTCTGCCTGAATATAAGGAAGGACAATAAATCCATCTTTAATCAATAATTCTGCTGCTTTGAGTGTCTCAATAGGGTCAGGTAGCAAATATCGAGGTTCAGGAGTTAATTCCAGTTTTACCCAGGGTTCCAATCCTGCAGCCCGAGCAATTCGTGCTAACTTTAAGGCTTCCTCTGCGGTTCTGGCTCCACTTGTGTTTGGTAAAATTAAAACTTCTTTAGGATTGAGAACGGAAAGGATACTATCGTTTTCTGGTTTTTTTAAGTCAACCCGTCTAAGTGCAACAGTTACAATCTCTGTGCCAGAAGCCTTTATAGTTTTTCGTAATGCTTCAGCAGAGGGAAATTTGCCGGTGCCGATTAAAATACGGGATTTAAATTTTCTACCCGCTATGATAAGAGGGTCATTGTATAAATAAGTACTATTTGTTTCTTCCATTGGATATGCCTTATTGGAATAGTTATTGATATAACAAAGATTACTTCAATCTCATTTCGATTGGTGTATTATATTTTATCAAAAAAAGGAAATGTAAAAGGTTAGTTTTCAGGAAGGTTGAGATAGGAACCTTCTTCACTGGGCTTAATTTCTATCCATGCTTTTTTCGGGTCAAATTTAGGCAAACGCCAGAGTAATTCAGCAGTAATATCTTGTGCATAAATGGGGCTGGTCATAGCATATACTTCCACATCGCCAAAACCTTTTGTATTCTCTGGAGGACCTATAACACGGAGACGGTAAGCACCACTGCGGACAGGTTTGTCCGTGAAACGAACCGTAAAGTTGTCGCTTTCAATTATTTTTGTAACGATGGGTCTTCCATTAAATAAAACTTCTAATTTTTTTCCTTTTGCATTTTCAGCGATTGCTTCAAAACGAATGTCTATCCCTAAGGGAACAATGCCCCCAATACTTACATCTATTTTATTATCGGCTAATGAATCAGCCATAAAACTTAATTTAGGACCATTAACCCCTGTAGATACATAAGTTCTACCTAAACGAAGTCCTTCAAGGATAGCAGCTAACGATTTATTTTCTGCACGAACATAGGTTATAGGTGTTCCTAAGGGAACCGATGGATTTGAAGAATGACTTCCTGCAATACCACAGACCATAGCTCCCCGTGCTATTTCATAATCCCAGAAACGGGCAGATTGGGAATTAGCGGAAACAGAGGCTATTTTTGATTCATTTACAGCCGCAGCAAGGGAGTAAATAAATTTTCCGTCTTTTTTTTCTTTGAGCCAATCGTCTAATTTGTCTAAAGTAAGGGGTGGGATGGCTCTCCATTCTCTACACCATACCTGAATAGCATTTACATAATTTAATCCCCATCGCCAGAATCCTGTGGGGAAACATGGATGTGCAATAGCAAAAATACCTCCCTGTGCCTGAACACGAAGGCATTCTGCCTGTGCTTCTGGAATTGTTGTTGGGCTATCCAAAGGTGTTCGTGGACAGTAGACCAGAGCATATCCCATCTGGTCATTTCCCCATTTCATTGCAGGTATGAGAACAAGTTTGTCGGAACGATATTCAGGGTCTTCAATGGATTTTAATGTGTTTATATCTGTTATAGCGAGGAAATCAAGCCCATCCTTTTCTGCTCTTTTGATTAATTCTCCTACGGTTTCACTACCAATACTATATTTAGAGAAGCAACATAATTCACCTTTATACCATCCTGGTTTATTCTGGATAACTTTATTTTCGACAGGTATTGTTTTTTTACCGGGGATATCCAGAGGGTTGTAAGGGTCTGTGCCCGATTCTATTTCAACTCTATCCAACACAAGGTCACAATCACTATCAAAATCTCTTAAAACAAGGGGACCTGTAGTTCCTTCTAAAAGTGTGATTGGAATGAAAACAGGTTGATTTTCTTTTATGGTAATATCTTTGATTTGAACCATTACAGGGACCCCGTTATCATAGGCATAAACATAAGCTCTAAAACTTCCCACAGGGACTTTTTGTTCTCCTTTACCTTCAGGAAAATCAAAGCGGTATCGTTTCCCATCTTCTATATTCAATAAATCAACTCTGGCTCCCCAATACTTTCCCAAGACATCCGTTACATCAATATCTAATGTCCCTTTGGGTCCTGAATATTCACTATATTGTTGGTTTTCATATTGGTTAGTGGGAATAGACTGTTTCGGGGGAGAGTTTTTATCAGAAGATTTCTTTTTAGCGTAAATATTATCTGTTGCAAGAAATGATAGGATTAATAAACAGAGAATATAAAAAAGTTTTACTTTATTTTGCTTTTGCATTATACAGCGTCCTATGTAGTATCAGATGATTAGAAATAACATCTTGCACCTATGTAAATATTTGAGTTTTCCATAAATTGTCCAAAGAAGGTATAAGGTTCATTCCCAATAAATATATTGGCACCACCTTCGACCCACCATTTATCATTTATCTTATAACGAACATTAGGTCTTAAAAAGAAGTCCTGGTCTGTTGGTGAATAATACATGAACCATGACAAAATAAGATTTTGGTTCATTAATTGTCTTGTGAGACGGATTGTGGTTAAGAGGCGATTTTCATCTTTATTATGTACCCAGAAGGGCTGATTGCTTTCGTAATTTTCATAATCTAACATGTGTTCTAAATAGACCTGGAAGGCGCCAGTAAAGTCTTTTGCTAATTCCTGTTCATATCCTACTAAGAAACGAAATTCGGAGTTATTTATGAAGGGACTACTTCCATCACGGTCTTCTTTAGAATCGTAATAACCCATTTCTAAAGATAGTATCCCTTTTCCCACAGGTCCTCTTAAACTGGTTCCATAAACATTTAGTTTTGGAAAATAGGCTTGTAGAGGAGGTAATAGTTTCTGCCCACCCGGACTTTTCCATCTTCCAGAATAAGCATATAGGGCAAATTCGAAGTTGTTTATCTTTCTATATGCACGGAAAGCCCATTCATCATCATGGAAGCGAGGACCAGGATGGTCGGGTCGAATTTCTTGTTCTTCCCCTTGGAGTTCATTAAAAAGAGGATTCCAGAAAGTGATAGGGTCACCTGTGATATATCTATCTGGTGTAAAACGGGGAGTATATACAAGTTCGAAGTTAAACCATTCGGGGTACCAACCTAATTTTATGGAATCAGACGGGGCTTTAAGATATTCCTGTTCTCTTCCCACGAAAAAGGAATTCCAATCTTTGGGGAAGAGGTCATTAATAAAAATTTGGTCTCCTGTTCCCCATGTAAGAATTTGTCGTCCTATTCGTAAATCTAAAGTGGGAGATAATGTCCATGTCAACCTTGCCTGGCGAAGGTCGAAATTTAATTCTTCTTGAACAAAATCTCCGTAAAAGTCCCCTGTAGTTTCAATGCTTACTTTATCCCAGAATTTATCGGCTCTTAATTGCAAACGAGATTCACCCAGGATTAAGTCTTTTGATTGTTGCCTGTCTTCTCTATAACGAATCCCGGCACGATTATCCCAAAATCCTTTGATATCTATATGAAAAGGTATTGATTTCTTTTGTTTATTCTCTTCTTTTTTTTCTTCTTTATTATTATATTGTCCTAACCCTTGTGGGAGTTGGGGTTCATTTGTAGGTTGAGATTGCAATCCTTGGGGAAGTTGCGGTTCTGAATGAGATGATGGTGATAAACCTTGCGGTAGCGTAGGTTCGTTGTTGTTAGGGGGTTGAGAGGGATTGGTGTTTTCTGTTGAAGATAATCCTTTAGGTAAAGCAGGTTCATCTGTATAAATAGGGTGATTTATTATGCACATTGATATGATTATAGGAAGAATAAAAATAAGCCTATAAAAGAATTTATTTAGTTTTAACCACATAATACATACTCCCACAATAGAAATTGTAATTATTTTTATAATATTGTATTACGATTGTTGTTGTTCAGAAAACTCATCGGCTTTCTTAAAAAGATTAATTATTTCTTCACCATACATTTTTAAACGCACAGGTCCCAGAATTTCTAATTGCTCCAGTTCCGATATAGTTTTAGGACCATGTAATGCTAATAGGAAAAGTTTGTTTTTGGGGATGATAGCATCAGAATCAATATCACGCATAATTGATTTTTGTTTTCTCCATTGTAAAAGAAGAGAGGTTCGGTTTTTTATTTGTGGATTATTGTTTACTGGAGGTGTATATAAAGGTTCTTCCGAATTTATCGTTTTTAATATAACTTCGAGTAGTTCCTGTTTTTTAATTTTATTTGATATTGAATGTGTAGTTGTTATGAGATTTAATTCATCAAGAGTTTCGGGAATTTTTTTAGATATGTTTAGCAGGCATTTGTTGGAAATTAATTTGTTAGGAAGAATATGTAAAGATTGACCTAATTCTTCACGGAAGAAGAAAAGTTTTTGCAAGATTTTTAAATTTTTTTCAGGTAGATTTTTACTTCGAAATGCTTTATAGAATTGAATGGATTTTTGTTCTTCCTCTTCTACTATTATTCCTTTTGAAAAATCATTAAAAATTTCTTGTGCCTCATCCCATAAGCCTTTTTCTTCAAGTTGTTTTTGTAAAACTTCTGCTAATGGGATTAGATAATGAGAATCCCGATAAGCATAACTTAGTTGTTGATTAGAAAGAGGACGATGTTTCCAGTTTGATTTCTGAAATTTTTTATCGTGTTGGACATTTAAAAATGTTTTAAGTAAGGAGACAAGTCCTAATTGTTTGCAACCCAAAAGTTTTCCTGCCCACATAGTATCGAAAAGATTTATAATTTGCCATTTGTATTGTTTCCAGAGCAATCTTAAATCGTATTCTGATGCATGAAAAATTTTTAAAACATTTTTATTGGCGAATAGTTCTCCTAATTCCGGGAAAGGAAAGTGGGCTAATGGATCCAATAGGAAGTCAAAACCACGGACCGAAATTTGAATGAGACAGATTTCACCAGGGTATTCATATAAAGAGTTTGCCTCAAGGTCAATAGCGATTTTAGGTTCGATTGAAATGATTTTAAGTGCATTTTCCCAGTCTTTTCTTGTTTGTATCAGATTATAATCATTTGCAGCAAAATCAGATTTTTTCTTATGCATATATTACAAATCTATTAAGAGTTACTATGTTATAGATGAGAATTGGCAAAGGAAACTCCATTCTCAAATATTTTTAGACCATCTCCGGGTCCTTTAAGTTGAAGACGATTCCATAAAGGATGTAATTTGGCATCCCAAAAGGCTTCTGGATGAGGCATCAAACCAAAAATCTTACCCGAAGGGTCGCAAATACCTGCGATGTCTTCTATAGAACCATTGGGGTTAGCGGGATATTCTCCCTTTGCCAATGACTTATCTTTTTTTGCATATTGTATCACGATTTGATGGTTTTCTTTAAGTTGTTTTAAGATAATGTCATCTTTTGTTATGAATTTTCCTTCTCCGTGTCGAACAGGTAATTCAATATATTCTATACCTTTTGTCCAGATACATGGTGAACTTGTGTTTACATTTAAGGAAACCCATCTATCTTCAAAACGACCCGAATTATTATGAGTTAATGTTACCAATTGTTTAAATTCTTTTTGAAACAGAGGTAAGATACCCATTTTAACCATCACCTGGAAGCCATTACATATACCAATAATGAGTTTTCCATCATTGATAAATTTTTGTAGAGGTTTTTCTAAACGATAACGAATTCTATTGGCTAAGATTCTGCCTGATGCTATGTCATCACCGAAAGAGAACCCGCCAGGAATAGCAAGAATTTTAGATTTATCCAGATAATCCGGTTTTTCAATTAAATCATTGAGATGGATAAGTAAAGGTTCACCACCTGCTTGTTGGAAGGTGTGTGCTGTTTCCCGTTCACAATTTATGCCAAAACCTGTTAGAACAAGAACTTGAATCATAAACTTTCCTTATATCCGTAAAGTTTTCTGCCATGCTTCTTTAAGTTCAAAAATAGAAGTATTGATGATAAGGTGACTTGTAACGCCATAAACTAAAAATTGAGGTTGTTCTGTTACTTCACCTAAATAGAAAACATCCAAACCGTTCATTAATTTCAGGAAATCGTTTTCATATTGAGGAGATACGGTTATAATATGACGGCAAGGTGTCTCGCTAAATAAAGCGACAATATCGTTATGAACACCCATTGTCATAATGTCTATTTTCATGCCAAGCCCACCTGCAAAAGCACTTTCTGCTAATGCAACAGCAAGCCCACCATCAGAACAGTCATGACAGGAGGAAATCCATCTGTTTTGGATAGATTCATATATTCGGTTATATTGGAGTATGGCTTTCTCTGTATTAACGGTAGGAACAGTTCCTCCTTCAAACTTATGAATTTCTGCCCATTCACTTCCACCTATTGCTTCAACAGTTTTACCAATAAGATAGACTTTATCTCCGGCGTTTTTCACATCCATAGTCATTGTATTCTGTATATCTTCTATAAATCCAATTGCAGTAAATAATAATGTAGGTGGGATAGATATTTTGATGTTTCCAATTTTGTAATCATTTTTCATGCTATCTTTACCGCTTATCAAAGGAACTTTGTAGGCAAGGCAGGTATCATGCAAGCCCTGACAGGCTAAAACCAATTGAGCTAATTTATGTGCGCCATCGGGTGTCTTTTCACTTTCTACAGGGTCAGGCCAGCAGAAGTTATCTAATCCAGCGATATTACCTAATTTTACACCTACTGCTACTAAGTTTCTGACAGCTTCGTCCACAGCATTTGCAGACATCTGGTAACAGTCTAAGTCGCTATATTTGGGACAAATACCACAACTAATTGCAAGACCACGATTGGAACAATAAATAGGACGAATTACTGTTGCATCACCAGGACCGTCATGGGTAATTCCCTGGAAAGGTTTAATCACTGTTTGAGCCTGAACTTCGTGGTCATACATTCTGACAAAGGTTTCTTTACTGCAAACATTCAAACTACCTATTACATGTAGTAAGTCTTCAGTGAGATTTCCTTTATGTTGAATATAGAAGGATTTCGGCTCTGAACTTGCTAATTTTGCCCGTAAATTCATTGTAGGAACGCCATCATGTAGGAAATCCATAGACAAGGATGCAATTAATTTGCCATTAAAATAACATTCCAGAAATCCTGAATCGGTAAATTCTCCCAATAGGGTAGATTCAACATCTCTTTTTTGAGAAAGATTCATAAATTCATTAATGTGTTGAGGAGATACAGCCACAGTCATTCGTTCCTGGGATTCTGACAAGAAAATTTCCCAGGGAGCCAATCCGGCGTATTTGAGAGGAGCACGGTCTAAGTAAACTTTTGCACCACCTGAACCTCTTGCCATTTCACCTATACTTGAAGATAATCCCCCAGCCCCATTATCCGTTATTGCATTATATAAC
>Ga0123519_10003848_pt1 | contig 24648 bp, 16 predicted proteins | sample YelNatPaOPRAMG02_FD_87396 | JGI IMG/M metagenome (GOLD analysis project Ga0123519, IMG submission 87396) | Hot spring microbial communities from Yellowstone National Park - Yellowstone National Park OP-RAMG-02 (version 2) | ecosystem: Environmental > Aquatic > Thermal springs > Hot (42-90C) ...
AAGCTTCACAACCACGCTTAATATTTTGTCTCCCAAATATTGGGTTTGACCATAAAGTGTGATGTCCCAGCAATAGTATCTTCCTGTTCCCCCAACTGAAATGCTGGTTATAGATGCGCCTACTGTTGGTGCATTATTCCATGTTATAGTCGCCTCGTTCCAGCCATCAGTTGTCTCATGCACATAGATTTCAACACTTGGGTTAGCATCGGCGTACGTGCAATACAGATAAAGCCTAACAGAAGTTATTGTTTTACCGTTCGGGATAGAACTCAAATCAAATTTTAGATAACTCCTTCTTGTTCTAGAATCCGACTTTATGCGTAAGTTAGTGTCTGAGCCGTGATTGTCATTTGGGAATTCAGCCTCAACCCAAGAGTCTTGTGTTGGGTAAAGCTTTGATGTATAAGATGATTCGACTTGAAACACAAGTAGAGGAGAACATATCAAGAGTATTATTAAAAGCATAGCTACCAACGAATTACCGTTCAACTTCACGATTACCTTCTCCCCTCAGCAAAAAAAGATAACATTTTTGTCACATTTAAAACTTACGGAACTATCTTCTATAGCAAACTAAAATGCAGTTTATTCATGTATCATTTGATAATAATTTATGCTTAAAAAGCTGAAGTTCTGACTTTACCATATCTGATTATTCTACTGTGACATCATCCCTTAGTATTGATTCGACTTTAAACTCTAAAAACCGATGCTTATTTATAGCGACGACTCAAAATCAATTAATGAATTTGTGGTGATGTCATGGTCAAAACAAAAATCACGGTTAAAAACTGTCTTTTGTTAACCCTTATTTTTTTAGGAGGTGTTTCAGTTTTGGCATTATCCGAACAGGTTCATCTAGCGCTTTGTTCAGGAGTGGTTAGAGTTGTTCCTGATGACTATCAGAAGATAAGTTGGGCGATAGGAAATGCATCTGATGGAGATACTATCCTTATTAGACCTGGAGCATATTTTGAAGTAAGAATCATCGTTGACAAAGTTGTTACAATAGTTGGTGAAAACGCAGAAACTACCATAATAGATGGTCAGAATGTGGCAGATAATATTTTCAACATAATTGCAGATCAAGCGATTGTCGAAAACCTTACAGTAAAAAGCACAGATCCAGACCCTACGAGATACTGTTCTGCAATTCAAATATACAATGCTAAAAATGTTACAGTTAAGAACGTTATAGTCACTAATGCTGTTATTGGAGTTGATATTCGATCTTCAAATGAATCAAAACTCACGGACTGCAGAATCAACAACACAATATTATGTGGAATTCGACTACAAAATTCTAATAACAACAGCATAACTGACAACACACTTGACCAAAACCATATTGGCATTTATATCTCAGATATGAAAAGCAAATACAATAGAATTCATCACAACAATTTCATAGACAATACGCAGCACGTCTCGTTACCATCAGCGATCAACTATTTTGATGATGGATATCCTTCTGGTGGAAACTATTGGAGCGACTATAACGGAACAGACTTGAAATCGGGAAACAGCCAAAACGAAACTAGAAGCGACGGAATACTGGATCAAGGATATCCAGACCCGAATTATCCTTTAGACAGATACCCTCTATTGAATCCTATAAAAAAGCTTCATATATTTGTAGGAGGGCATACATTCACTATTGAAACTTCTTCAAATTCAACTATAATAGCGTACGGTTTCAACTCTTCGAAAAAAACTCTTGACCTATTTGTTAATAGTTCAGTTGGTGCCTTTACCACCTTTAGGGTTGAGATTCCACAAGAGTTACTATCTTGCGATATGCTAAATGACTGGGAGATCGCAATTTATTATAGCAATAATTTATGGCAAACTTTGCTAGACTACTTACCTGAGAGCGATAAGGAGAATACATACCTATTCTTTACCTACAACAACACAACGTTTAATGCTAGAATTGAGATTAAAGGAGCAAGAGTGATACCAGAATTCACATTTATAACCACGTGTATTCTATCGATATTTTCCATCATTTTAATTTCTCCAATCGGAAAACTGAAAGAGAAGGATACTACTTATTGCGCTTAAGTTAAGGAAAGCTAACTATATCTTCTTTAAGTATTTCAATAAGTATCTCCTCTGGCCCTGGTGCCTCGCTACAGCCAATATAGATATGTACGATACATTTGCCACTTTCCAGAGGAAGGATGCATCCTTGTAAATCAATTTCTAGAGGCAACTTTTCTCCTTTTGATAAAAATGGAATAACGATAGGATTGCCAGGTTGATCAATTAGATTAGATGGACCAACTATTCGACCCTCATCAATTTGAATAACTATACTATGAGCATCTCCAGCGATAGCTATAATGTCTAGCCCTAAATGTGTTATTTGAACTTCGTTGGTATTTGAATAAAATTTACCAAGGCTCTTTGAATGAGACACGCTCAGATATTCGCTTGGCTTCGGTAGCACTGGAGACTTATATATTATCACTACAATTACGACCGTCATAATCAGCAGTATTGCCGCAAAGATCCAAAAATATGTGTTTTTACTGTTTCTTTTACGCTTTGACACCAGTCAAGCCTCTTCTTATTCAATGTAAAGACTTCAATAAAAACTATACGATTGTCCAACAATTGTCAGAATAACCGCGCATAGAAAGAAAATCGTTGCAACCGCGCTCATCACGAAAATATGTCTTCTTTCAATAGTACCGCCGAGTCTTTTGACGCTTATGTAAATAATCAATATAAAGTTTATCACTACCCATCCGCAAATCGCTGAAAGAACTCCGATCAATTGTAAAATGGGAACTGCCAAGGTAACGAACTATAACATGTATCCAGTATTTTTGTTTTTTGTTTTTTTTTATAAAAAAAAAGGTGGGTTTTAAGTTATTTTTTTCGCGCTCTAATTTTTAACTTAGCTACGACTAAAGAGGATGCAGCAATTGTTAAGAACATGAACGCGTTTGATAACTCCGGCACAATCCAAGTTCCTTGTACTCCGATTGTGGTTAGGCTTGTTGGAAATTCCATATATATAAATGTGTGCGTTGAATTCTCACTGACTTGAATGTTCCCAGCAAGCAGCTGAGTTCCGTTCACATAAACTTTCCATTCTGCTATGCTGGCGTTCAACAAAGCCTTTGGTATTGTCACATTTACAAAAGCAGCTTCACCAGAGCTAGTAGCGTTGAAGAGTATCATCTTGGCTGTTCCGTTAATTCCTATAGAGTTTTGTGCAATTGAAGCATTAGAGTATGTCTCGAGAGTGTAGGTTATTCCTAAATAGGTTAAGCTATGAATGACACGTTCTGGAACCATTTCAGATGAGTAATTGTATGTTGCAGATTCAGGAGTGAATTCTATGTCGATACCTAAGCTGTCCAAGAGGAAAGTGTCAGAAGGCGTATATGGAGGATAGTGGATAAATTCTATGTTGCAGGATGCTGGAAAACTTGCTGGTGCAAGTAGTGTCAAGTTTAGTTGGCATAGAGTCCCCGTGCCATTAAAAGTTTCCATGCCAGCACCCAAGGCCACAGCATAAATCACTGTTCCTTCAGTGTAGCTTATATCTGGTCCCATTGGATATATGGTTTCACCTGCAAAAACATGGTCAGACGGCAAAAATATGTTAGAATAGTTTAATAGTGTCGGATCCCAATGCACCGCAACCTGCCAAGTGAATAGATCCGTAACGTTAGCAACTGTAATGTTAAGGGTTATGATTGTGCCTGGTGGTTTTGTGTATACATTGAACGTGTTTGTCGCAGGAAGTATCTGCAGTTTTGTTTCAGGATTTGCTTTAGCTTTAGGTGTTGACAGAGTTAAGATTGCCGTTGATATTAACGCTACAATTATTATTGTTGAAAGTATTCGCCTCTTCCTATTCAATTTTTCACCTAGCAATCTTTTGCACAATACCAAATATTTGAATTTTGTGGTGGAGCAAGTTAGATTCATCGAAAAAGAGAAAACTCAGATCTCTAAAATGTCTTCTTCTCTTGTGCTACGTTTCTTTTTAATTACGATTGCTGCTACTATTACAAAAATGATTGCTCCAACGATGAGATAAAGAGAGAAGTTTGTTCCTTCTTCGGTTATTGTAGACGTTACACTTACCAACGCTTTGTACGAGCTATATAATCCGTCAAGATCATAAACTGTTAGTGTAACATTCCAATCACCAGCTGATTGGAATATATGAGTTATACTTGATGTGTTTGTTTCCACCACCGTGCCATCATCGAAGTCCCATCTATATAAAACGATTGGCACAATCCCATCCTCTCCACCCCTGCTTCCAGAAGCATCGAAATATACAGTGTCTGAATGGGTATCTTTTATTGTTGGAGTTTTTGGTTCAAATGCAAAAAAAGCATTTGGTGGATTCCCAATGAACATTTCTCTGGTTATGTAGTTGGTCAAGTTGTCATTATCAGCTATTGTCAAAGTCACTTTATAGACGCCTCTTTTTGTGTAAAAGTGTGTTATTGTGGAGTTTAGTGTTGTTGTGATATTTCCATCACCAAAATCCCACGTATAAGACGTTATGTTAAAATTTTCTGGATGAAAGCTTTCTGTGGCGTTGAATGTGATAATTTCATTAGGCAATATAGCTGCTACAGGTAGACCGACTGGTGACGTAGAGAATATAGCTTTTGGAGGATATCCAATAGGTACATATTGCACCACTGAACAATTACTGTCTTCATTATCTGTGACTGTTAAATTTACCAGGTATAAACCTCTACGCTCATATGTATGATTTATGGTTTTGTTAGCCTCTTCGGCTGTGTTTCCGTCACCAAAATCCCAAAAGTAGAGTTTCACTTCGCCATCTGGATCATAACTCTTGGAAGCATCAAATTCGACAGTAAAGGTGTTCCAAGACCATAATGTAACTTTTACTTTATCCTGTTCTTTGAATATTTCGTGAACCATCCACGTAGAGTTTGAACCACTCGTCACGTTGTACATATAAAGAATATCAGAAGTACTTAAACCGGTTGGATCGTAGTCAACCCAGCCAACACACTTTGAACCATCACTCCATGTCGAGTTAGTTGGGTCGGTTAAGTTTATGTTTTCTGATTTAATTTCCCTCCATGTTGTAGGGGTAAATATAAAAGACGCGACTGGTGGAGATTTGGCTGCTACAATATTTATTGAAAAGCTTTCAGTCGTAAAATCTATGTCTTGCGCATTACTGTCTAGAAGGAAAGAATATTCTTTTCTTTGATCAATCTCAAAACGTGTAGACCCTATGCCTTTGGCAGTAAAATTGATCATGGCCAATAGGCCTTCATCCAGGGTTACGGGATCCTCTCCTCTTTGTAAAACTGCTGCAATAGCCACATACGAATTACTGATGTCTTGCATTTTGTAGAAGTTTTTACCATAGAATAAGAAGGATGGGTCTTCCTCTGGCAGCCAAGCGGCATCGCATTTTACATAGGAGCTGTTAAAGTTTACTGTTACTTGAGCAGTCCAAAGATTGCTTGTAAATCCGTCTAAAATTATCTTGACGGTGAAAGGTATGCCGTTTGGCGGCAGAGTTTCGCTTTCGTTTCCAATTTCCACATGGTCAAAACCCGCTAAATCAACAATCCTAATTATTCTGTTTTGTCCACCGACATTTTTAATCTGTATAGTTAAAGTTGAAAAAGCCAAAATCTGGGTAAATATTATTGATGCAATCAGCTTTTTATTCAGTAGGCTTTTCATCTCAAGCCGCCCTTTAGATTAATTTGCCGGATGTAGGTTAAGATTTATGCAATATTTATATTTGCCGTTTGTTACTCCATGAAAAACAAGTAGAAAATCATCATTAAAGTCCTAAAAAGGAGATTAGGGAGTGCAACCTTTCTGAAAGTTTAGGATTATGGTCACTACATCGCGTGCGTCAATCAAAAAGTTTCTATCTAGATCTAGCTGCGGATTCCATTTTGGATGACCTGGAAATGCACGGAATGCAAGGATTGCTTCAGTGACATCTCTGGTGTCGACTTTGCCATCGTTGTTAACGTCGCCCATCCATTTTATCTTTACAAATCCGTCTGTCAGTTCGTTGTCACCTAAATTAATTTCATAAGGGACCGGACAGGCACACGCTTTAATTGTATAGTTATGACATGGTTCTACAGTCGTTGTATTCCACGTGATCACTAAAGTTATTTCTTCGCCTGGATCGAGATTTTCAGCAATCCTTGTTCCACCTAGCGTGGAATCAAAATAGAATTTCACCTCAAACGTTTCAGTTAAGTTTCCTTTATTTTTCACAGTTACATTAATTAGCACCGCCCAGCCTTGATATGCTAGATTCAAGTCTGACGAGACAGCTGTTACTGCCACATCACGTATTAAACCGATGAATACTCCATGATAAACCTCATGGATTATCGGCAAACTATTTAAGTCATAAAATTGTGTGTCAGTCAAGTTTATGGGGCTTATTCCAAGGTTAACGACTCGAAATATTACTGTCATTATTGTTACTGGTTCATAAGTTGTTATCCCGCCAGTGTAAGTTAGGTTTGCCCATATGTAACCTGCATCATCATCTATATGAAGTTTCTTGATTGGTATTTTCCCACTGACGGATGGAGTATTTATGCTTATTTCTTGTATAACTGAGGGGGCATAAGTTAGATTGAATATACATGTTTTAAGATTTTCAATGTCGTCCAGTGTTACATTAATTGCGAATGTCGTTCCGATTGTATATTCTGGTCCGCTTACTTCATTTGGATCTATGCTTAATTTTGCTACTAGCATGTTGTTAAAGTAGCCGCTATACCATTCGAACGGAAGTAGCATGTTTGATGGGTTACGAAGATCAGGATCTGTTAATGTTATATAGCTTTCGCCAAGGCCTTGAACTTCGAAAAATATTGTTGCTAGATCACCTATCCCACTTACTCCAACCGAACCGATTAAGGTGCAGTTCATATCTACTAAACCATGGGTAGCGTTATAATCTTGAATTTCAAAGTCAAAAATTGTCGAGCCAGCGGACTTAAGGAATGATCCTTCAAGCACGATAGTCGCATTCAAAATTGCCTTGTCATATAATATTTTAGTTTTCCAACAATGCAAGTCTGTGGCGTTTATTATGCTTAGATTTACGTTGAAATTGCTTCCGATAGTAAGTGTTGGATCGACAATTCTTGCCGGGTTAATGCACAAGTTTGCGCTTGGTGGTGGAACCCATGGAATGCTATAGGAATAATGCCCTTCAATTGGCATGAATGCTATATCCATGCCTATGCTGTTTAATAGAAATGTATCAGCAGGTTGGTACGGAGGATAATGTATAAACGATATATTGCACGCGGCTGGAAAGAACGCTGGCATAAGAATCGTTAGGTTTAGTTGACACAAAGTCCCGGATCCACTGTAAGTTTTTGCGCCTGGACCTAACATAGCGCCATAGTAAACAGTTCCCTCTGAATAATGTACATCCGGCCCAACGATGTAAAATGTTTTACCTGCGAATACGTGATCCAGAGGTAAAAATATACTAGAATAGTTTAGCATAGTTGGATCCCATTGAACTGCAACTTGCCATGTCTGGAGATCCGCAACGTCTTTTACTGTTATGTTTATCGTTACTGTGTCTCCGACGCTTTTTTCAGCTGTCGTGAAGTTAAACTCATGTGTGCCATCTAATTTATTGATGATTTCGAGAGTTGTTGTTTGGGCCTGTACTAGAGTTAGTGCAGGGATTATGCTTAGAATTAGAAACGTGATCAGCAAGAAACTTAGAATTTTACCAATATTATGCTTCATATAATTTTTCTCCTTTCTCCTAAGTGATTTTATTATATCAGTGCTTATTAATTTAAACTTTTTGGAATAGATTTCTATAAAAAGTATTTAATGAATCGCTGTTTTTCCCACACTTGATATTAAAGCAGGTTAATCGTAAACGCCAATGTATTGCTTGAAGTTTTCAGCTTTCTCTCTCGTTGAAATGAAGGATTGCTATGGTCACATCGCGCGCGTTTACGACACCATCATCATTTATGTCTGTATTAGGATTCCAATTTGGAGAATCAGGTTTGGTATTAAATAGAAGAATGCAATAAGTGACATCTCTGGCATTAGTCAAGCCATCTGGTATTCCTGATAACTTGCTTGACACGTCACCTGGCACGCCTATTTTCACTTCGCCGTAGGCGCGTATGTTATTTTCAACGTAGTTTTCTCCTTGAACTGGAGTGGCGTAGGCGCTTATTGTGTAGTTGCCATAAGCGAGGTTATCAGTGTGCTCCCAAGTAGCATTGACAATTACGGATCCACCTATAGGTAATTCTGAGATCAGTATGCTATTGATTACTTGATTGGGGTGTGTGCTGTTAGACCAGTAAATTGTCACTTGAATGTTATGTTCGGTAAAGTTTCCCTTGTTTCCAATGGCCAAGTATATGGTTGTGCCGTAGCCACGTCCTATAACAGTTTTTGGGGGAATTGGTTGGGTAATATTAACTCCTGGTGTGCTTGGTATTACGCTGATTAGGTATATGTCTCCGTATTCCACTCTAATTTCACACAACAGCATATTGTCTGATAAGTCTTCGTCTACAATGGGTGGAGTTAATGTAGCGTTTACTATGATTGTATGGTTTCCTTCAGTTAACATTCCCGTGTCTAGCGACATCGGAAGAATAAGCTCGACTCCTCTTGGCATAATGATGGAGTTACTATAGAATAGTGCATCATCGCAGTAGCCTGAGATTAACACGGCTTCGCTAAAAGATCCTTTGTTCCATAAACTTACGTTAATTGTCACGGTTTCTGTATATTTCACTAAGTTTTTAGAAGGAGTAATGTACATTATAGCGATGTTATGGGTTTGACCGTTAATGGCATAGATTTTTCCATCCTTTGAACATATGTATAAAATTTCATTAAGTAAGGCTGGTGATGAATCAATAGCTCCATTTGTTTGATAACTCCATAAGGTATAACCATTTTTTTCCCTTAAAGCATATAGGGTGCCGTTGGTAGTTCCTATGAAAATTTTTCCTTCGGCAATTAAAGATGAGGACCACTTTACTGGACCAATCGTTTTTAACCATATTAATGTACCCGTACTTGCATTTAAAGCGTATAAATTGCCGCTTAATGAGCCGACAAAGACAACGCCATTAGTAACGGCTGGGGAGGAATACGCTTCGCCTTCTATCGTTACGTTCCATAGGATATTGCCATTTTCAGAGTTTAATGAGTATACATTGTTATCAGTTGCGCCTATAAAGATACTGCCATATGCAAAGGAGGGGGAAGCGTAAATTGATCTAGCGATTGTAAGAGTCTTACTCCACACTATTGCGCCGGTCGTTTCATCCAAGGCGTAAATTGTACCGTTGGAAGTGCCAACGTAAACTTTTCCATTCGCGACTGTGGGAGAGGAATAGATAGAGCCGTCAAGCGTTATACTGGTCCATAGGGTTGTTCCGTTTATGTAGAACGCGTAGACCTTAGCGTCTAACGAACCTATGTAAACTTTGTTTTCATAAATTATTGGTGAAGAGTAAATACTTCCTCCTGTTATAATTGTGTATTTGGTTTCACCATTTGTCGCGTTCACTGCATATACTTTCGCATCATCAGCGCCTATGATTATTAGTCCTTCCGCAAATGCTGGAGAAGAGTAAATTTTGTTTGGAGGCAACGTTTTTGACCAAATTGTTTCCCCACTACTCGCGTTTAATGCGTAGAGTATGCTGTTTTTTGAGGCTGCATAAACAATGTTTCCAGACGTTGTTGGAGTTACAATTGGTGATGGACACATCCAAACATCACTATCCACGGAACCTATTACTTTTGACCATTTAGTGCTGTTTATTGCTGGTGACAGAGAAGTTGAAGTTGCAGTGTTTTTTGAGTCGTGGCGGAACATTGGCCAGCTTTCTGACACTATCACAATGTAATTTGTTGATATGGATTCCACGCCTAGAATGTCGGTTAATGTTAAATTCACAATATATGTCCCTGCGTTGTCATAAGCATGAATAGCTATGGCGCCGTTTTTGGTTGTACCATCTCCGAAATTCCAATACCAATTAATTATGTTGCCATAAGGACTGTAACTGGTAGAAGCGTCAAAGGTTATAGTTTGACAGACAAGCGGATTAATCGGATTATATGAAACTATTGCTACCGGCCCATTTAATTGAATTCTTTTAGTTTCGATTTTTGTTTGTATCACATAATGTGCTGTTGCGTAGATTGTGTAGTTTCCAGCAGTTATGTTCCCTTGAGGAAAATTGAATGTTATATTGTAGTATTGTGGCTGTGGTGGCATTGTTGGTGTTGTTGTTTGTATGTAGAATGTTGCAGTTTTTTCCGGGCAGTGGGGGTATCCCATGTTTGTAGGTGTGTCTGTGAAGAGGCTTGCGAAGATTTTTGATTCGCCTTTAGGAACATTTTGGGGTATTGGTATTGATATGAGAGCGTTGATTTGTTGTCCTTTTTGTATTTCTGTTTTTAGTGGGTAGAAAGCTAGTATTGGTGTGTTGCTTGAGGATTGTATGTGTATTGCTACTTTTAGTGGGTATGAGTTGTAGTTGTCTGTGTTTTTTATGGTTAGGTATGCGTAGGCGAATGTGCCGGGATTAAATGTTGTTTTTGGTGTGCCTTGCGCATCACATGTGTATATGTCCAGGATTTGCACGCGAAAATTTATGCTTGATAGGTCTCCTGTTGCGACTGTTCTTAGCAGGTATGGATTTTTGTATGGATTTTGTATTTCTATTGCGGCGAGTGAAACTATTGGGTTTCCGTCTAGGGTTATGTTTGTTGATATGGTTACTTGATCTCCAACATTGTATGTTTGCTTATCTGTTTTTATGTCTATGTCTAAGATTTCTGGGTTTGCTTCTGCTTGGTGTTGGATTAAAATTGTTAATGAAATTAGGCTTAAACATATTATTAAAATTAAATATTGTGAAATGGAAGGTTTCATTATGTTCACATTAGTATTAGCATTTTTTGTTAATTTAAAGTTTCTGGAACCATTTTCCATTAGACTTAAATAAAAAAAAGGGAATTTTATGTTTAAATTTATGGCTTCTTTATGTAAAAGTCTATTGTGTTGGTTACTTCTGGACAGTATGGTACTCCGTAGTTCCATGGAAAGTCTGTGAAAGCGTTGCCAAAGACTATTCCTTTACCGACTACAGCATTGGTTGGTAACGGAATTGTAGGTTCCCACGGATGGTCTGGTGTCCAATATGGCGGTGATTCGCATGCCGTGAAGTTGTAGTACTCGTACGCACCCCATCCTACTGTTGTGTTCAGGTCGTCTGAACCTATGAAGAAACCTAGCTCATCGTATACTGTAACTGTGAGTATAACATTTCTAATTTGCATACTGTATGTGCCATATTCCACTATGAAGTCTAACGGGTCTCCGCCTGACTTGCGTTGGACATATTCTGTGTGCTTTGGTTCAACAGTTAGTACTTCTACCGGCCACCATACCCAGAATCCTAATGTATCGTTCGCCACTGCTTCAGCAACTTCAACTGTGGCTCTGACCTGCCATTTGCCAAAAATTTCGTCAACTGGATCATCACATGGCCATGGTAATCGGAACGATACGTGAGCTATGCCGTCTGCGTCTGTTGTGGCTTCTCTGTAGATGTCGTAGCCATTATGGATTATGTGGAAGCCAACTAGTTTCTGTTGCACTGGATATTCATTGTATGTTACTAGAGCAAACAATTCTACTTGCTGCTGCGGACCGAACATATCACTTGGCATGTCGTGACCTTGTCCACCATATGGAAAGCTGTACTGCGTATAGACATCAATTGCAAGTCCAAGTATTTTCATTGGCGCTCGGTATTGGGCAGGGTCAGCGCGGTTGTAGCCAACGCTTAAACCATAGCTGTTGAGTACAAGCATGTCTTCATCAAAGGTAATGAAGCTTATTGTTGTCCAGTCCTCTATTGGCGAGATCGTCTCGTAAATTGCTGTGAAATGTAGAGTTGCTAGTTTCCCTCCACCACTTGGGAACGGCGGATGGTACGTATAGCCAGTTGCTGGATCCGCATTGAGTATCACAGCTATAGACGAATAGTTGTAGTCGTCTGGAATTGGATGCAATGGTGGCAATCGTGTGTGAGTGTTAATGTCAGCCATGTAGATGACTCCATCTTCTGGAGGTGTTACATAACTGAAACTTTCCATGAAGTTTCCTCTAGTCCAGTACGGGTCTCTCGGAGCGAGAAATGTTGTGTTCCACATTATGCTAAACTGGAAGGCTATAATTTGCCAATTAGGGTCAACATCTGCAATGTATATGTCTATGTCGACAGGATCGTTGATTTTCGCTGGTTTTATGGTTGATGGGACAATGTAGAAGCGTGGCTTAAGACTTGGAACAACCCAGCTGTATCTATAGTGTGCGTTGACTGGAGTAAAGTCTATGTCGAAACCGCCACTGTTCAAGAGGAAAGTGTCAGCTGGCGAGTATGGAGGATAGTGGAAGTAAACAATGTCACACTCAACACTCGGCTCAAGCATTGAAACACCTTTAATTATTCTCAACGTCAGCTGTGCGCATGTTCCTGACCCAGTGAATGTTGCTTGTCCTGAACCCAGAACGCAACCGTAGATAACTTGGCCGGGAACACTTGTGTCGGGTCCAACTGGATAGATTGTTTTGCCAGCGAATATATGATCCGACGGCATTGCTATATTTACATACTCTAAAAGTGTTGGATCCCAGCTTATTGCCACCTGCCAAGTCATCAAGTCGGCTACGTCTTTTACCGTTATGTTTATTGTTATAGTGTCTCCGACGCTTTTCTCGCCTGTTGTAAAGTGCAAATCATGTGTACCATCAAGCGGATTAACGAGTTCAAGAGTTGTTGGTGCAGCATTTACTGGAACAAATATGCCCACTATGCTCAGTAATAGCATCGCGATGATTGCACTACTAAAGAATTTACTAGCGTCTTTCATTTTCTCTCCCTTCTCCTATCAGCAGTAGGAAATTGCTCGTTTACAAATTTAAACATTACGGAATTATCTTCTATCTCTTATTGTGTTTCGTACTTTGTAACAGCGAAGCAAGCAACATGGTGACCTCTGCCAACATCTACAAGTGGAGGTTCCTTGCTTCTACAAACATCCATACAGAGCGGGCATCTTGGATGGAATCGGCATCCTGGAGGCGGATTAACAGGGCTTGGAACTTCACCAGAAAGAGGTGCACGTTTCTTACGTTTAGTAGGGTCTGGCACAGGAATCGAGGCGAATAATGCTTGAGCATATGGGTGTAATGGGTTTTTATAGAGCTCTTCAGTTTCAGCTTTCTCCACAATTTTTCCAAGGTACATAACAGCAACCCTGCTACTAATACACTCCACAACGCTTAGGTCATGGCTAATGAACATGTAAGTTAACCCCAAGTCTTTTTGTAGATCTTGAAAAAGATTAAGGAGTTGAGCTCTGACTGAAACATCGACAGAAGATGTTGGTTCGTCAAGAATTACGAATTCCGGATTTGGTACAATGGCGCGAGCTACCGCTATACGCTGTCTTTGACCACCACTGAATTCATGCGGATAACGATAAAGATGTTTCTCGCCCAGTCCAACCTTTTCAAGAGCGGTCAATACACGTTCTTCAACTTCCAATCCTCTCGCAAGTCCCTGAGCGACTAAAGGTTCTGCAACAATGTCTTTTACAAGCATTCTTGGGTCAAGGGATGTTGTGGGATCTTGATATACAATTTGCATATATTTCCTGAACTTTCTTAAATGTGAGCTATGCATGTAAGCTAGGTCATATTTTCGCAGAAGATGTTTAAGAGCGTGCGATTTTGGATCATGCTTTTCAAGATACTTTATGGCCTCAACAAGCTCTTGTGGAGTCTTGTAAAAAATGTGGCCACCGTTTGGTGATAATAACCTTATTATCGTTTTTCCTAATGTGGTTTTGCCACATCCAGATTCACCTACGATTCCCAAACATTCACCCTTAAATATATTGAAAGTGACACTGTCAACAGCTTTCACCTCAGCGATTCTTCTCCTAAAAACTCCGCCAAGTACTGGAAAATACTTCTTCAGATTTTCTATACTCATCAAGACTTCCATTACTTTCCCTCAGTATACAAGTGGCATGCAACCATATGACCATTTTCAACTTCGACAAGTTGCGGTTTGACATTAGGACAGATTTCCAGTGCATATTTACATCTGTCGTGAAAACGACAGCCTTTTGGTGGATTTACTAAGCTCGGAACAGTCCCAGGTATCGAAACGAATTTCTCTCCTGGTCGAGGAATAGACTCTAGCAAGCCTTGAGTGTAAGGATGTAAAGGTTTTTTAAATAACGCTATTACATCAGCTATTTCAACAACATTTCCAGCGTACATCACAGCCACTCTATCGCAAGTCTCGGCTACTACACCTAGATCGTGAGTTACATAGAGGACAGAGGAGCCAAATTTTTTCTGGAGCTCTTTAATCAACAATAATATTTGCGCTTGAACGGTGACATCGAGGTTTGTTGTTGGCTCGTCCGCAATAAGCATGAAAGGGTTACATGACAACGCCATCGCAATAACCACTCTCTGAGCCATTCCACCACTTAATTCGTGTGGATACATATCTACAACTCTTCCTGGATCCGGTATGTTAAGCAGTTTGAGCATTTCTATCGCGCGTTTTCTGGCTTCGTTTTGCACTCTGTTTTGAAATCTTCTGATTATGGGTATTTTTGAAGCTGATTTGATTAAGAAGGATTTTGGATTCTTAAGCATTTTCTCGTAAAGAAAAAGCTCGCGCCTATAGATCCAACGTTTAAGGTTTGACGCACGCGCTAAATCCTTCTTAATCTGGTCTATAGTGCTTTTTATGAGTTCCTCTTTTCTATGAAGCAAAAAGACTTCGCCGATTTGGTTTCCCACAGTGTAAACTGGATTTAAAGCTGCTCTTGGCTCTTGGAATATCATAGAAATGTAACGTCCCCTAATCCTTCTCATCGTTGCTTCTGACAAGCTTAAAAGATCATATGATTTTCCTTTCACGTTAAACCATATTTGGCCTCCCTGTATCTTTCCTGGAGGTATAACTATTGAGAGAGTGGAAAGACTTGTGACGCTTTTACCGCACCCAGTCTCACCCACCAATCCAAGTATTTCACCATTTACTAAGTTCAATGTCACGCCGTCGAGAGCTTTTACAACTCCGTCGTAAGTATAGAAGTTCAAGTACAAATTCTTTATCTGTATTAGGTTTTCTTCGCTTCGCTCACTTTCCATTTCATTTCCTCCTATATAATGGGTCTAGAACATCTCTTAATGCGTCACCTAGTAGGTTCCATCCTAAAACGAAAAGCACTATGAATATTCCCGGGACAGTATAGACCCACCAATATTTGAATCCCTGTCCCGCGTAAGAAATGGAATCATAAATCAGTTTTCCCCAATCGGCGTAGCCTGGTGGAGCTCCCAGTCCTAGAAAGCTTAGTGCTGCTGCTGTTAGTACTATCCCTCCAAAGTCTAATGTGACAACTACTATAAGTGAGTAAATGGAGTTGGGTAATATATGACGTAGCATTATTCTTAAGTCTGTTGCTCCGGACGCCTTAGCTGCTTCAATGTAATCTTCTGTTTTTACCCTCAAAACTTCTCCTCGAATCAAACGTACATAGCCTGGCCAGCCGATGAGGATAATTGAAAGCAGCGCGGCATCCAGCGTGTTCCATCCGGCTCTGCTTAGTGTAGCTACGAACGCCATAGCAAGTATTAGACCAGGGAAAGCCAAGATTATGTCCGTGAACCGCATTATTATTTCGTCTATCAATCCCCCATAATATCCAGCCAACATTCCGAGCACCAAGCCAATCACCAGGGTAGCGCCAATGATCTCTAGACCTATTTGGAACGCAAACCTTGTTCCCCATATACATCCGTAGTACAAGTCTATTGATAATCTAGTTGTTCCGAAAGGATGTGTGGGAGATGGTGGCGATGGATCTATTTTAAAACCTAATTCAGGATCTCTTGGGATAAGGTAAGGGTTATACAATTTTGGGGGAGCCAGTACTGGTGCAAATAAAGCGATGATTAAATTGTATGATACAAGTATAAGCCCGGCTATTGAAAGTGGGCTTTCCCGAATTCTTTTAAAGATGAACCGTATCTCCTTTATTCTTGGTTGCATTACTCTTTTGAAGTTTTCAAACCTTGACTTGGGCAGTTTTGCTGCTTGAGGTTTAGATTCCATTCAAACTCACCCTAATCGAATTCTTGGATCGATATACGCGTATAACACATCAACTATAAGGTTGGCGAGGACAAAGACTACAGCTGAGAAAATTGCGTAAGCAATTACAACCGGGAAATCGAAATGTTGCGCAGCACTAGCTGCCCAATTACCGAGGCCCGGAAAACCAAAAACGGTCTCTGTGATCACAAGGCCGGTCATCATACCACCCACGATAAGCCCAGCTATTGTTACTACTGGAATTAAGGCATTTCTTCTTGCATGTTTGTATATAACCTCTCTTTGTGACAGCCCTTTAGCTCTTGCTGCTACAATGTACTGCTTACTAAGAGCCTCAAGCATGCTTGACCTTGTAACTCTAACCATGGTAGCTGTCTGTATAAAAACCAATACTGTTACTGGGAGAATCAAATGTACTATTGCGTCAACAAAATAGTTTAGTTTTCCGTTTAAAAGAGAATCTACCGTTAATAAGCCCGTGTAGACATGCCATGTTCCATCTTTCAGCATTGAATAATACTGTCCTCCCAGTAAGTAGCTTAGTCTTCCAGAAGATACCCATCTAAGTTGCGCAATAAATATTGCAGATAAAACAACTCCAAAAAAGAATGATGGTAAAGATGTCCCAAGAATTGATAGTACCCGTGAAAAATGGTCAAATGGCTTGTCTCTTCGCACTGCAGAGTTAACACCCATCCAGATCCCAATCAAAAGGATCAGTGGCGCCGTATAGATCACTATTTCCATTGTGGCTGGAGCTCTCTTTATCAGACCATCCAAGACCACTTCTTGAAAATTCTCAGAGTACCCAAAGTTGCCCTGCATGACTTGTTTAAGCCATTCGTAGAATTGAACCCAAACGGGTTGATCTAAGCCATAATAATGTATATAATATTGAACCACTTCAGGTTTCATTTGTTTAGGATTCTCGCTTACAAAAAGTGCAACTCTTGCAGTTGGAGGAATAAGTTGCGATATAACAAAGATGAGTATGACTACACCTAACATCACCGGGATTAAGAGGATTAGCCGCCTAATTATGTATTCCCTTAAGCCCATTTCCATTTCTCCTAGGATATAAAAGAATAAATTGAGAAATTTATAACTTTGCCGATTCAAAAAATCTCAATTGCATAAAAAACAAGCTTTTTCGCGAAATAAAAAAAAAGGGAAATGTGGTTTTGTCTTATGGTTTGTTTGCGTGGTTGAAGTGAAGTATTGCCCAAGTTACGTCTCGAGCGTTGCAGATGCGGTCGCCGTAGGGGTCTACTCCTCCCCAGCCGTAGGTGCCAACCCACTTTGGATCGTTGAAACCTGGTGCTGGTGGTTTTGCGTTGAAGTGTAGTATTAGCCATGTCACGTCTCTAGCGTTGCAGACGCCGTCGGAATGTCCAGGGGTTGAGCCGGAAATGTCAAACCAGCATGTGTCCTGCTTCCATAAGTGGTAGTAGTATTGTGATGGGTAAATTGCATTGTAGTACCATCCTCTAACCCAATACTGGCACCACCTTCGTCCAGTACCTATTATTATTGGAATACTTGGGCAGTCTTGATAGTAGATCCACTGCAGATCATTATAGTATCTCGCTCTAGTTGTACCATCTGGTGTTTTAACAGCAATATCGATTAATGTATCTTTGTCATATCCTGTCGCTGGACCTGGTGTTGCCCAGCCATTATCAACTGTATAGGCTTGGAAGTAGGCAAAGTCTCCATTACTGTGCATGTACGGGCGAACCCAGTTGTCTGCATCTGCAAAGTCAGCAAGCCAACCAATATCCCATATTGGCAATTCGAAGTTTTCAAATTTGTCAAGGTAAGTGTTCCAGTCGATCTCTACGATGTCAATCTGAAACGGATTACCAGTTCTGCCGCCATAAGTACTTAGGCTGCTGAAGAAAGTTTGCAACATTTCACATGCAATGCGTCTCATGTCGTTTCCAGTGTTGTATGTTAGTGTCAACCTGAAACCTGTGGCCCATACATTTGTACCACCAAAATCAGCGGCTTGCAGTTCCTCTTTGGCTTTTTGAGCGCTTTCATAGTAGCCTGGAATTGTGTCATTATAGTAGTCTGGAGCCAAACCATAAATCAGCGGGTTCTTCCTGTATACTCCTTCATTAAAGAAAGCATCCCTAAGATAGTTTGACCAATTGAAAGCGTATGCAAACGCTTTTCTTACATGTGTGTTGTTGAAGAAATTGGTCGGAATTCCATCTGGAAAGTGCCCAGATCCAATGTACGTACTCTCAGGGTTTACGTCAAAGGTAAAGTGTAGCGCATCAAGGGCTAATGCCGGAGCTATGTTCTTGATTGTCTTTATCGGAACATCCACATAGTTCGTGTATGGATCATACAGCGGATCACCAGCCTGATAGTTGTTTGATGGCGATGGATCTGGCTCAACAAGAGCCGACATGAAAGCTCTTGGGACAGCACAAACATCTAAATCTCCAGATTTAAAGGATGCTTCTCTTTGATCCCAACTGTCTATATAGCGGATTTCAATGTTTTCGAGGTAGCCACCGAGTCCTGCGGCTGGCCAGCCTTTCCAGTAGTATGGGTTGCGCTTTAGTTTCACAATTTTGTTTACTGAGTCAAATACTTGAACATAGTATGGACCTGTTCCTACAAACCTGTAAGCGCCTGTTTGGTCGTATGGTGAGCGGCTAGTTCTTCTAGGCACGATTGTATAGCCATAGCCATCCCACCAGTCTGGATAACCATTACCATCGCTATCTGTGAGAATATCACCCTTCCAGCATCCAATGCTTAGTGAAAACTCTTTGTCAACAATTGATCCCCACGTCTGGCTCATAATTTGCTTAAAAGCTATGTCCGGGAATGGTATGCCCAGGTTTATTCTCAAGGTTGGTGGGCTTGTGCTTACCATTTCTATAGCATTGTCGATCAAATGTGCTAACGTCATGGCTGTGGGTTCCGTTGTGTTTGAAGCAGCAAAGTCGCTGTTCATCTGGTCAAAGAGAGGTTTGTAGTACATCCACATTGGGCTACCAATTTGATCTTGCACTAAGCCTCTCTTAAGAGAGTATTCCGCATCAGCGTAGCTGAAAGTGCCGACGACAGCGCCAGTTTCATCTACAAATTTAATGTCTTCTTCACGTATGATAAAGTCGTAGTAACTTCTCCATAACGTGAGGGTAACTGGTGGACCTGCAGCAAATGTTTGCACAAACCATGTGCGATATTTATCATCAGCCTCATGCATGTAGAGGACATCGTATGCGCTCAAATTGGCCATCGGTTCGTCAACCCATCCCAAACATGTTGAACCATCACTCCATGTTGAGCCTGTTGGATCATCCAAGTGAACATCCGTTGAAGTTACAGTTTTGGTTACTATTTGCCTATCTGGAACATTTGTAGCAAGGCCTGGAACAAACTCCCAATATTTTTCCTTGTCAAAAGCAATCAAAGTCTCATATGTATTGAAAATCAGCTCACCACTTCCAGTGTCATAAGCCCTAACAGGATCGGCTCGGCGCGGACCCCAACCAATAGTTCCAACGTATAAAGTGTCAGTTATCACAGGTGGCTGTGCCGAGAAAGCTAACGGTGCAAGCATTGCCAGCAATACGACAACCGTTGAAACCGAAACGGTTAAACCTAGTTTTTTCATGTTCTTCTCTCCTTCTCCCTAAATTTCAGCACGAAAGACTAATAATTAACCACTATATAAGTTTTTATGGAACAAAGTTACAGTAAAACTCTTCTCCATTCAAGCAAGCGATAACGATATATAAAACCAAAACTATACTTCAAAATATAAGACACGCGTGGGGGAGAGAATGCCAAATTTGTGGGTGGAACTTAAATGCCCAGAACACGGTTTGGAGCGCTTCAAAATAAAGGTGATAAGAAAGTACAATGTAAACCCAGAACTTATCACGGTTAAATACAGAACAAAACCAAAATATGAAATAAGTGGGATAGTTGTTGGAAGAAATGTAAGTCAATCCGAAATAAAAGATTACTTAGTACAATACTTCAGAAGTTCAGGGTTAATTGATAGGGTCTTGAGCATAAAACTCCAATTATAGAATCGCACAAAAATAGAATAACACAAAACTCTCTTTTAATCTGTCAAATACATTAACAAATCAAAAGTTAAGATCTTAAGAAACTATAAACTTTGAAAGTCAAGCCAGCAAATAAGAGTACCCCACCGATAATCACACAAAGATAAGAAAGCCACGAATAAGGTCTATTTGTGGAAATGAGCATTCTATAAAACGGCAACCTCGCACCCTTAAAAACTTCTTGTACATAGCCAACAATTCCTATGTCTTGAAATTGGAAAACAACAGCAGCGAAAACAAAAAACACAACCGACAGACATATCAAAATCGTCCCAAAACCATTCAAAGAGCGAAAACCACCGGAAAATACTCCAATATGAACAAGAAAACCTAAAGACACAAATAATAAACCGAAAAACAGGTTTACAGCAGAAAATGCAGAGCCCATAGTGCTGAGTGATAGAAGTCCGAGAACCACCAACACGACACCTACTAAAATCATGACTTTTCCAAGATTCTCCCTAACATCATATAGAACATCAACGTTCATATGCATCAAAAGAATAAAACCAAAGTTAACATAAAAGCTTAATGGTGAAAGATAAAAACTCGCAGACAACCAATAAAATCGCACTAGATTCAGCTGATTACCAAAAAAGAAACACTTAAAAACAAGCTTGTTGAACACCGCATTAGGGACATAGCTATGCAAAAAATTTGGACCAATCGAAACGTTGATTTGGAACAGCTTGCCGAAAAAACCATGGAATTCTTAAAAGAAAACGACTTCGACGTTGTAACAAACAGAACAGAAAGCGGTTACCACTTTCTAGCTAAAAGCTCGCCATACTACACAATAAATGGACAAGCATTAATCACGATCAAGGGAAAACCTGAAGAATTCTCAATCACAATTGAGCTCCAAAGAAGAGAATCCAGAATCCTTTCTCTACCCATCATCTTTACGTCCTTTTTAGGAGGCGGATCCTTAATAACACAACATTTCAAGTCCGAGGAGAAATGGAGAGAATTAGAAAGGGACCTCTGGCGAAGCATTGAAGGAATCATTATTCATCTAGACGGAACTTCACAGATTTCAAAAGAATAACACACACAACAGTTTCAAAGAAAATTTCAACTCATACGAAAGAGAAGTGTAGCCTACAAATCATTCCAGACATTCAAAAAGTTTAGTACAGTTATGGTTACGCCTCTGCATTAACAACTAGATCATTGTTTATCTATGGATTTATGCGTGCAAATACCAAATAGTCACAAAAACAGAAAATAACGTTACAACTTATCCTTTCCTAACAATTTACAGACTTGACACTAGGATGTAAAAAGAAATGTTTCTTTTAGTGTCTTAAGACATATGCGTCTCGAGGCTCACTAAGCCTCCGTTTTTGGCAACTCTGCCAAAAACTTAAAGATTCTAACTTTCACTTAGAAGTTTAAAACTGTATAAAACCAAATGGTATCGAAAATAAGAAAACAGCAAAGACCCAGTTGATTACTCCAACAACATTGCTAGCTTGGATTATTAAACCTGTGAACCAAGCGAAGAGCCGAACTACTGATGAAAAAATAAAATGAAAAACTACTCAGAGAATCATAAAGGCAATTGAGACAGCAAGATAATAACTGCTATATGTCAGAACATATTACTAAATTAATTGCAAAACTTCCAAATCACCTACTCCTAATTTACTTTCATTCTGAACAGCTCGAATGAAAGTGCCACAATTCTCATATGTCTTAAAACAATCGCCATTCACAATAAAATTTAATCCAACAAGAATTAGATAAAGGCTTAGCATAAAACCGCAGAAAACAAAGTAACTAAAGCCAACGCAAAACTCAAACTGGCAAACCTATAATCAAAGGCAGAAATAACAGAAAATGATGCAACATTTTCCGCTGATCCAAATAGCGACTATACAAAACGAAACTTTTGTCAAAAACATTTGGCAATAAATCATGGAAGAGATTTTCTATAAACTTAATTTTCAATCGAAAGGTAATCGATAAAACTAAAGATAAACAGCCAATCATGAATAGAACTAAAGAAGCCAAAATGCGTGCAGCTCCAATCAAACACCACAAAAAACAATGTACGATTACAATTTACATTTTTGTCGCAAACTTTACAATAAATAATGACGCGTACCCTCTCTGATGCAAATATCAGAAAAAGAGGCACTATAGGTCATCAAGTGTTTTCATGAAGTTTAATACTGCTATTGTTACATCTTTCGCATTTACCACATCATCACTGTTTATGTCCGCACCTGGATCCCAGTTAGGCAAGTTTGGAGTTGACTGAAACTGCAATATAAGATATGTCACATCTCTTGCATTAACCAAACCATCCTTGTTAACGTCTGGGCTTTTAATGTCATCCTTCAAACATACATAAAGGGCACATTCTACGTACGGTGGCCCAAGATAGTAGATGAAGGTGCGACCGCTAAACAGTAGTGTGTTGTTTGAACCTTCAGTTATAGGCCCGCTAGATTTACATTTTACGCTATAAGTTTGATTTAAAATTTTGCCTATAACCCCTATAGAACTATTGGAACTGGTCCACCAAAGATTCCTTTTAACAGATTTAAACAGGAAAGTTGGTGCTATCCTGACAAATACACGCGAAAACTCCAAGTTACCATTGTCTATAACTATTATAGAGTTGCTACCACTCTCAGCCACGAAAAATTTATCGATACTTCCGCAAACGCCTAATGGTTTATTGAAACTCGCAAAGTTGGCGTCGAAAGTTTCCGTCAAAATGTTGAACCTTTTAGACTCATTTGCATCATACCTTGTAATCCAAACGTAATTATCGTCCAAACACATGCAACCATAAGAAGAGGTATCCGAAATTTCCCATTGCCCAGTTATAAAACTATCAAATATTCTGATTAGATATTTTTCACAGTAACACCAGACGAACCCTGCGTGAAACTCCACATCGTTTACCCATCCAAATTCTTTAGGAAGCCATAAAACAGTTAGAGTACCATCTCTAGGATACAATTTCACAAGCGATGGAATAGTCTCTGATATTTCCCCAGGGATTATAAAACAGTATGCTATTCCTATCCATACATAGCCGTTATTATCTAAAACGCATGATGATGGACTTAAACCTTTAAAGCCTCCCCCAACATCCTTTGGAAATTCATAAAGCAGTGTCGAGCCATCCGTTACGTTTAACATCAACATAACACCATTAACAGTTTCAATTAAACCCCAATTGTCATAAGTAACATTTGAAGAAGTCATCCAAACTGCTTGCCTCAAGTTATCATAAACAACTTTGTTTGGACCGAAGAGGCTCCATGTTGGAAGTTTAAAGTATATTACGCCACTCTCCCGTGAAACGTCACACTGAACCTGCGTAACTTCAAGTGTGAAATCCGTATGCGTTATGTGTGGGTAAATTAGAACTTCACCATCAACCGTTGAGTGGGCTATCGGGTTTGACATGGAGCCTCGCAAATCAGTGTTGTAGAGGTCTAAAACGCTTTTGCCAAGGGCTATGGCGTTAAAGGTTATTTTTACTATTGGAAAGCTTCCCGAAACACCCGGAGACGGGACCCCTAGATTGCCTGAAACCTCAACGTAGCCGTTAGGATCATTTATTATTGGAGGAAGTATTGGACCGCTGTTGAAGGGCGGATACACATAGACGCTTAACGCGTCTAAAACCGTTGTGTTATATCCTAAGAATAAATGGAATGCGCAAAGGTCGATGACATCTTGAATGGAAATGTTTACAGAGAAAATTTCGCCAACTTGAACCGTTGTTGTAAGCAGAGATGCATACAAAATTGTTTCGGAGTTGGCATTAGAAATTGTTTTAACTCCAAATGCTTGAATAATTAATAATGTTGAAAACAGAGTTGCCATTAAAAAGGATTTATTCATCTTCTCTCCTCCTCTTTTGGTAAAATAATAGCATATAAGATATATTAATTTAACTCTTTATGCCACAAGCAATTTGAGACGTAGTTGAAATTTCTCAAAAAGGGGGGAAAGGTTTGTGTATGAAGTGTGTATTATGGGTCGTTTTCTGTTTTCATGAAGTTTAGTACGGCTATTGTTATGTCTCTTGCGTTGACTATTAGGTCGTTGTTTATGTCTGCGTTTGGGTTCCAGTTTGGTGGCTTTTCATTGAAGTGTAGGACTAGATATGTTATGTCTCTTGCGTTGCACACGCCATCATAGTCTGGCGGCGGATTCATATTGCCCCAAACATTACCGGGAACACCAACATGAACCTGAATGGCGGATGTTAGAGTGTTGTCATTAGTGTCTGTTTCGCCTGTAACTGGCCATGCGTAAGCCCATATGGTGTAGTTGCC
>Ga0123519_10003852_pt1 | contig 24626 bp, 21 predicted proteins | sample YelNatPaOPRAMG02_FD_87396 | JGI IMG/M metagenome (GOLD analysis project Ga0123519, IMG submission 87396) | Hot spring microbial communities from Yellowstone National Park - Yellowstone National Park OP-RAMG-02 (version 2) | ecosystem: Environmental > Aquatic > Thermal springs > Hot (42-90C) ...
ATCGCCATCGGCGTTCAGAAAGACCGAATGTCCGCTGTCGCCAAGTCCGGCCGACAAAAACGTTGCTCCGCACCCGGCCGACGCCGTGCCGGAAAATCGCCACTTACACCACGGGCTGCTATGTGCAGATTAAAGGTATTGAACCTTCAGACAGACGAATTTATGAGCAGCAATATGAATTTGCGACTGGGCGATTCAACCTGTTCTACCTCTTTATTGAACGCTGCGCTGTTCTATTAAAAGGTGCAGGGTTTGCTGCCTTTATTATTCCTGATCGACTCCTTTTGAACACACAATGCAAAGACATCAGAAGATGGCTATTGAACGACAATGAAATTTGTGGACTGGTATCCTTCGAGGATCAAGTCTTTGAGACCGCCGTCGTTGACTCTATTCTTTTATTTTTTCAAAGGAAGGAAAGGTCAAATGACTCTGTCAAGGCTCGCAGGAAGGTCTCGAACACAAATGTTCGTAAGTCACCGGAGATTATTATTCCTATTGAGTATTTCGAGCTGTCGCCGTCGTCTCAATTCGATTTGAATTACGACTTAAACAAGCTCAGCCTGTTACTGAAAATTCGGACGAACGGGATCGAGCTTGGGAGCATATCGGAGACAAGAGATGGAATCATTCAGGGAAAAGTAGAAGATAAATTATTTTTAACATCAAAGCTGGATGATGACTCCAAAAAGCTTCTGTTCGGGCGGAACATTCAACGCTATAAGATTTCGTATGCGGGCGATTGGGTTAGCTACAAGCCTAGTGAGATGATGGCCCTTGAGATGACAAGGATTAAGAAGGGGACCGGGCCGGGTTTGCGTATGCGCGATCCTCAAATATTTGAGCGCCCCAAGATTCTCACGAGACAAACTGCCGATGAGATTATTGGCGCATATGATGGAGACGCATTATATTACTATGCGAACACCTTGCATGGGACAACCATCACCGATAGAACCTACCATCCATACTACGTCCTCGGTGTACTGAATAGTAGGTTTACGACATGGTATTACCGTTCAAACACCGACGAGGAAGGGAAGGTGTTTGCACAAATTAAGATTGAATTATTGCGAAGGGTTCCTATCCCCAAAGCGAGTAGCACTGAACAGCAGCCCATTATCGAGCTTGTTAGCAGAATACTGGAAGGACACAGGCAGAATGGCGGTTCCAGCGTTTCAGCTTTGGAGAAAAAGATTGACGACCTTGTCTATGAACTTTACCGGTTGAGCCAAGAAGAGATTGAATTGGTGGAGAAAGCCACGGGGCGGAGGTCGGTGGAAAGTAAGAAACCGTTAAGGCTCTCATCTTGATGCAAGACGGAATAATGGTTCTAACGAGGTTAAATGGGAAAGCCCGCAGCAAACTCTGGGAACCGGCTAAGTCGAACGGGGGGCGGACATGACGCTGATAGATCTTTACGAGGCTGTGAGTCCTTGCGTTGTGGCCTTCATCTCAAAGATGCTGCCCCTTCCCGCCGGTCAACAGCCCGTGTTCCCTGAGATATTCGGCACGGGCTTTCTCGTCAACGACAACGGCCTGGTGGCAACCAACCGGCACGTTGTGGAGGTTTTCGATCAGGTGGGACGGCATCCCCAAACTGGCGAGTTCGCAGGCGCGGCGCTCATGTTCCTGGTGGAAGCCGACAAGCACGGCTGCCAGATGCTCAATATCGGAGTGAAAAGCTGGGGAGCCATTGACAGTTTTTCCTCTGCTACCGATTGGTACGGCCAGCCCGTGCCGGACATCGGCTTCGTGCAGCTTGAGGTCCGCGATACGCCCTTCCTTGAACTGGCCGATGAGGACTTCTATCTGCGCCCCGGCATGGAGATTGCTACCATTGGCTAATCAATCACTACGGCGATGAGGTGCTGAAAGTCTTTGAGGCGTGAGGCTGGACCGTACCATGAAGTTGCAGTAACGTTTGCGAATCGGTAGCAGGAGGGAAGCAGATGAATGAATCGGAGATGAAAGCGGAGTTGGAGCGCCTGCGGGCGGAGAATGCCAAGCTCAAGAGCAAGGACACGGGCGGCATCACTCTGAAGGTGAGCGAGAAGGGCGCGGTCTCGCTCTATGGCATGGGCCGCTTTCCGGTCACGCTCTACAAGGAACAGTGGCTGCGCCTGCTGGCCAGCGCAGCGGAGATCGAGGCATTCATCCGCGAAAACGACTCCAAACTGAAGACGAAGGAATAATCCGTTGGCTGCGCAATGCGCCCCAAGGCGTCTCAGCCTGTCCCGATGCCGTCCCCCGGACAACTAACCCATGCTGGCCGGTTACTGCCAACATCGCAGAAGTGGAAAGTTGCCGTATGTGCGGTTGGACCCAGTGGCGCGCGCCAAAAGCCACCCCACCCCTTTGCGCACCGCCCGGTGATTCTGCTCCGCGTGATGGCCCGCCACCGACTGACAGGCCGCCCTGACTAGCTGTTGGCCCGGATGCCCGCATTTTTTGGCACATTGTGCGCCTCGTGCCTGCGTCCGCAATGTGCCAATCCACTTCTCCCGCAAATCGTCCGATTAAAACCGGCATACCCCCCCAAGCGACGACTTGATGGGGGTACATTTGGGGGTACACACCTCATCTTAAAAATTCATATTTTTGATAATAAATAACTTACCATTTAGATAGTAATCCCCCTCTCCCCCGCAATTCCTGAAAACATCCAGTTCAATCGAAGCAAGGCACGGGCAATGTTGCCTTTGTGTGCGTTGAATGCTGGCCTGGCGCGCCGTTGCAGCGCGGCCAGGCCAGCATCCTAGGCATGCTGCTCCACAGGATCTTCTTCCTCCATCGGCAGCTTGTCGTTCGGCCCCGCAAGAACGACGTACAACGTCGGCAGCAGAAAGAGGCTGATCACCAGAGTGAGTGTGAGACCTCCCACAATCACAATCGCAAAGGGCCGCTGAGCGTCTGAGCCAATGGCATGCGACATGGCGGCCGGCAGCAAGCCCAGCGTGGCCACCAGCATCGTCATCAGGATGGGACGCAAGCGCACGCGCGCGGCCTCAAGCGCAGCCTCCTCAATCGAGTGCCCGCGAGAGCGCAACTGATTGATGTATTCGAGCATGATCATGCCAATCTGAATCGACACGCCAAACAGCGCCAGCAAACCCACGCCGCTCGACACGCTGAAGTAGGTGTGCGTCACCAGCAGTGCCAGCAACCCTCCCAGCGGCGCAAGCGCAACATCAAGCAGAATAATGAACACCCACTTGAACGAATTGAATGCAAAATACAGCAGCAGCGCGATGCCGATGATCGCGATCGGAATAATCTCATCCAGGCGATGATCCGCCTGCTGCTCGCTCGTGTATTCGCCAGCCCACACAAAGTGATAGCCCTGCGGCAGTTTTACCTTCGACTGCACCACCTGCATCGCCTGCTTCACGGTCGATCCAAGATCACGGCCGCGAACGCCGAACTTGACAGGGATAAATCGTTCGTTGTTATTGCGGAAGATCGTCGAGGGGCCCTCTTGAATGCTGATATGGCAGAGCTGCCCAAGCGAAACGCGCGCGCCCGACGGCGACAGAATGCGAATCGATGCAATCGCCTGCACCGAGGTGCGGTACTGCTTCTCATATCGCACCGAGAGCGGAAAGCGTTCATCTCCGCGCAGAATCTGGCTGACAACTTTTCCACCCACCGCGCCTTCCACAGCCTGACGAATCGCGCTGACACTGATGCCATAGCGGCTGGCCAAAGAGCGGCTGACGGTGATGTTCACATTAGGCTGCCCCATCACGTGATAGATACCCGTATCCACCACGCCAGGAACAGTATTCAGCGCTGCCTGCACCTCTTTTGCCTTCTGCGCCAGCACCTTCAAGTCAGGCCCAAAGACCTTCACGCCGTTCTGGCCGCGCACACCGCTGACCGCTTCATCCACGTTGTCCTGAATCGGCTGGGAGAAGTTCCATCCCGCGTAGGGAATCTCTTCCTTGAGCTTTTTATCCATCGCCTCAATCAGCAGAGCCTTGCTGGAGCGATACGGCATCGGCCATTCGGACTGAGGCTTCAAACCGACATAGTATTGCGTGTTGAAGAAGCCGGAAGCAGCGGTTCCATCATCGGGCCGGCCATCCTGGCTGACCACCATGGTCGTTTCAGGAAACGAAGCAAGGATCAAACGCGTCTTGTGAGCCACCTCCGCGCCCATGGTTGGCCCGGTGCTCATCGGCAGCATGCCGCGCACCCAGATGGCGCCTTCGTCCAGATGCGGTAGAAATTCTGACCCGATGACACCGCTCATACCAAGCAACAGCATGACGGCGAGAAGGCCGCCTGAAGACCACAGCACGGTACGGCGATGCTGCAGGCACCAGCTCAATCCCTTTGCGTACTGCTTCTCCAGATACACCAGCACAGGGTTATGCCACTCACGCATGCCCGGCTTGAACAGGAAACTCGCAAGCACCGGCGCCACAATCAATGCAAAGATCAGCGCGCCAAGCAGTGCAAACGATACGGTCCAAGCCATCGGCGTAAACAAAAGCCCTGACACGCCAGGCAGAGCAAAGATTGGCAGATAAGCCACGATGATGATAATGACGGCAAAAAATACTGGACGCTGAATCTCGTGTGCCGCGAAGCTGATGAGCTCGAACTTGGTGAGCTTCTTGCCGTCATCATGGCAAAGAACACGAAAGATGTTCTCGACCATCATCACAGTGCCATCCACCACCATGCCGAAATCCAATGCACCCAGCGAAAGCAGATTCGCCGGAATATGGCGAATATTCAGGCATGTCGCCGCAAAGAGCAATGAAAACGGAATGGTGCCCGCGACGATGAACGCGCTGCGAGCATTGCCGAGAAAGATGAAAAGAATCACGGTGACCAGCAGGAAGCCGATGGTCAGGTTTGTCAGCACCGTATGCGTTGTATAGTGAATCAGCGTGCTGCGGTCTAGGTACGGAACAATCTTCACGCCCTTGGGCAGCACATGGGCATTGAGATATTTGACCTCTTTCTCAATTCCCTTCAGCGTGGCCTCGGTCGGAGCGCCCTTTTGCAGCAGCACGATGCCTTCCACCACATCGTTGTTGTCTACAATCGTGCCACCGGGCTTGCGAATGGTCTCGCCAATGCGCCCCAGACGCACAACGTGCCCTTCCACCACGCGGCCTACGTCGCTCACACGCACAGGCGTGCCATCAACTTGCTTGAGCACAGTATCAGAAATGTCGGTTGTGTTCTGCATCATGCCAATGACGCGCACATCAAACATCTGCTGCCCGTGCTCAATGAATCCGCCACCCGCGTTGTAGTTGTTCTGCTTGAGCGCTTGCTCTACGTCGCCGATGGAAAGGCCATACTCCGTCAGCTTGTCCGGGTTCAGACGCACCTGATATTCGCGCGTCATCCCTCCAAAGCTGGAGTCGCCCACCACGCCAGGCACCGATTTCATGCGCCGATTGATGACCCAATCCTGCAATGCCTTCAACTGCATCAGGTCATATTTCGGATTGTTACTCCGCAGCGTATACCAGTAAATTTGCCCCACAGGGCTGTAATCAGGCCCAATCTGCGGCGTCACGCCATTCGGCAGGGTGACATCCGACAGCCGCTCCAGCACCTGCTCACGATTCCATTGATCGTTGGAATGCCCGCTGAACGTCATGCTGATCACGGCCAGCCCGAACATCGTATGCGAACGAATGTTCGTCATATTCCGAATGCCGTTCATGTGAGTTTCGATCGGCAGCGTGATCTGCTTTTCGATCTCTTCCGGGGCATGTCCAGGCCACTGCGCAATCACCTGCACCCACTGCGGAGCAACGTCCGGATAGGCCTCAATCGGAAGGTTATAAAAGGAAATTGCCCCCCAGGCCAGCAATAACGCACCAATAGCGAGAATAAGAAATCGCTGGCGCAAAGCGGTATCAACAATTTTCTGAATCATAAAAATATCCCCGGCAGTTCGCTATGCCGTTAGTTCTCGAGCGATGCTGCTGCTGAAAATCCCAACGAGTTGGCAACCACACTCTGGTGCGCCTGCAAGCCTGAGGTGGCCACTTGCCATCCCGGACTCACCACGGCCCCCACAGTTACGGGCACGCGGCGAAATACTCCCGGCTTGACCGGCTCAAATACCCAGAACTGATCGTGCAATTGAAACAACGCCGTCACCGGAACAAGAACCTGCGGTGACTTTTGGACCGAAGTGAAACCGGCCGTCACAAACATGCCGGGATTCAGCAATCCTTTAGGGTTATCAAGCACCACGCGCACCTGCGAAGTACGCGTTGCCGGATCGAGAATATGAGAGATATTGCTGACCTTGCCCTGCAGCTTCAGGTCAGGATAAGCAGAGACATCTACCTGCGCAGAGTCGCCCACATGCACGCGAGAGAGATCATTTTCATAAAGGCTGCACAGTGCCCACACCCGAGACAGATCTGCAACACGGAAGAGGTAAGAGTTCTCGACCGCCTCGCCACGAGAAATCTTCTGCTTGATGATGGTTCCGCTGATCGGAGATCGCACCGTAACGAACGGCGAGGGTGACTCGAGCGAGCCACCCAGAATCTGAATCTCTCTCGCCGCCGATTGCTCATCAATCTGAGCGTGCTGCTCGGCAAACTGGGCCTGCTCCAGCGCCTTGCGCGGAGCAGCTCCATGACGATACAGCCCCTGTTCACGGCTCAACTCTTTTCCGCTCAGATCAAGCTGCGCCTTCGCGGTCTGGTATACGCTGATCGCCTTTGCCAGATCCGGACTATCCACCACCGCGAGCACCTGCCCCTTGGTCACCTGCTCGCCCAACTGCGCCGGAACCTTCACCGCAAAGCCGTTCGCAAGAGAGAACACGCTGACAGTTCGGCTGACATCGGGCGCAATCACGCCGGGTGCTGAGAACTTTTCGGGCATGTCGATCGCCCTCGTCTGAGCCAGTTGAAAGTGCTTTGCCACCGAAGGATCTAATGTAATGACCGAACCATCCGATGATTGTTCAATGATCTGTGGCTTTCCTGACGAATCCTTTGCTTTCGGCTTATGACCGCATCCGGCAAGGCCCACGCTCATCGCGCCCACGGCGACGGCCATCAGGCAATAGCCCTGCCAGCCAAACACTCTCCTGCGAGTCCCTGCAGACTGAAAAACATTGCTCACACTACGACTTTGCTTCATCATCAATGAACCTTTCCCGAAGGCACAGACATACCAATGGACTCTTCCAGACGCTGCTCTGAAAGCATCGCCGTAGCAAGAGCCCGCCGATAGTTCAACTCCACCGTGCGATAGCTACGCTCGGCATCAAGAAAATTGAGCAGACTGGTGTCGCCACGCAGATAAGCATACTGGCTAATCGAAAGCGATTGCTGCGCTTCTTTCAAATAGCCAGACTCGTACAGGTTCACGACCTGCAACGCGCTCTGTTGCCGGGCGTATGCGCTGCGTACCTGTGTCAGCACCAGTTGCTCGGCGGCGCGCTCCTGCTCTTGCGCCTGAGTGATCTGCGCACTGGCCACTGCGATGTTTCCCTGGTTGCGATTGAAGATCGGAATCCCGATCGTGGCGAATGCACTCAGGTCGTTGTTGCCAGCCAGATGCGTGTAATCCACAGTCGTCCCTAAATCAGGGTGCGCGTAAGTTTTCGCAAGGTGATATTGACTCCGAGCCTGCAGAATCAGCTGTCGCGCCGCCTGCAAATCGGGCCGGCTCTTCAATGCATCCGCTTCCAGATCCATCAGGCCACGCTTCGGCTGCGGAGCCTCCAGCTTGCCGATCACATCATAGTTCTGCGGAACCGAATCAAAGCCCACCAGCTCACGCAAGTTGTCTTTCGCCTGAACAACCGCTACCTGAGCAGAGGTGACGTCGGTCTGAAAAAGCAGCCGCTGCAACTGCAACTTGAGCAAATTGCCATGGCTGATGCTGCCTGCCTGGTATTGCTTCTGGCTGATCGAGAGGCTTTTGTCAAACGTTGAAAGATCCTGCTCGGCAAAGCGCAGCTTTGACTCTGCGTACAGCACATTGATGAATTGCGTCGCTACTTGATAACGCAACTGCCGCTCATCATTGTTAATCAGAGATGAGGTGACCACGGTCGCAGCCCGGGCCGACCGCATGCGGGCCTTGCGCTTTCCATACAACTCAAATTTGTAACTGAGGCCAGCATCAAACTGAGCGCTGTTGTCCATGTAATCCGAATTCAAATTACTCGGAGAAAAAAATGGGATGAACTGCGCATCCGTGTCAAACACTGGATTCGGACGCAACCCAGCCGTAATCTCGTTTGCCTTGCTCTCTGAAATCAGCATGAGATCGGCGCGCAGGTTGCGGTTGTGTGCCAGAGCCATCTGCTCAGCCTGGTCCAGGGTAATCCGCACATCAGGCTGAGAGCTTCCAGCCTGGGCAGTGGCAATGCCCGTGAGCACAATCGCGGCAATAAAAACACCCGCACCGCAAAAACAGCATTGCCGCTTCAAAAACGCAACAAGATGATTCTTGAAAATCATTCTCTCCTCAAGCCCGAACCCGTAGAATCTCGCCACGCTTTTCGCATCGCGGAGCACCACCCAGAACGAGAAAAAATAAAATCTGCAGCACTTCACCCTCCTGCATCACACAACCACCATGCCAGACTCAATGCCGGCGGCCGATGAATTCCCGGCATCAAACAGCAGCAAACCTCCACCCTGCGCAGACCAGCAGGCGCACTGCGGCTCTTCTTGCCCATATCCTCAAAGGCAAAAGTGTTGTCGTAGCTACCAAGGCGAAAAGAGAATTGCGGCGAATAGTCAGGACCGATTTGTACCGGTTCCCGTAGCTTCTCCGCACCATCCAGCGGAGAAAATCTCCGTCTGGACCGGGGTGCGAGCAGTTTTGTTTCACTCAAGACGTGGAGTCTTAATCTGGTGGACGCTCTGCGCCCTCAAACGTTAGTAGAACAATTAGAATAATTTAGGAAAGTTTAACAGAGTGAAATTTCGCTACCAACAGCCACAAAAAAATCGACCCTCAATCCAACAGTAGGATTCCAGGTTCACCTCGACCATGACCCACTGTAGTTCATTGCTTTTCGCCCCCCTCACGCGTGCTGACACACGGCAAGAAGAGCATCCCCAGTCTCAATGATTTTAAATCCCAATGCTTTGCGCCCCTTCCTGAGTCGCAGAATTGGAAAAATGGGAGAAAGAGCATTCAACCATCAAACAGCGGCCCTCGCTAAAATTGGGAGATGACGGGAAGACCAAAACCGCACGAAGCCGCAGAATACTATTTCCATTACATTCACCAGGTGCCTGGCGAGCATGCTTTATCGGCAATGGAGCGGCAACTCGGCGAGATTTTACCCATGCTGCAGTCGATCACAGAGGAAAAGTCACTGCACAAGTATGCGCCGGATAAATGGAGCCTGCGCCAGGTACTGAATCATCTGACCGATACAGAACGTGCTTTCGCCTTCAGGGCTTTGTGGTTCGCGCGCGGCTTCGATAAACCGTTGCCGGGCTACGATCCTGATATGGCTGCAATGGGCGCCCAGGCTGACATGTCGCCGTGGTCCGCACATTTGGACGAATTCATACACGTGAGGCAGGCAACAATTTCACTGTTTCAGAATCTGCCGGCCTCAGCGTGGGCGCGCACTGGCGTAGCGAGTGGATACACATTTACGGTTCGCGCACTCGCGTGGATCATCCCTGGCCATGTTGCCCATCATCTCCAGATTGTTCGAGAGCGGTATTTGTAAGTTGCACCGTAACCGCCTTGAACCGTTCTTTCACGGGCCGAAAAGCCCTGCCGGTATCTGAGCCCTGAATTGTTGACTGTGTATGGCGTCCCCGACGGGATTCGAACCCGTGTTACCGCCGTGAAAGTTGGCATTGAAAACGGCGTCACAAGAAACCATAGGCGCTGGATCGTACTGGTAGAAATCCGAAGAGCAGCAAGGAACAGCAAATTGTGTACCCGGTGTGTACTCGACAAATCTCTCGACCACGCCTGAAATCAAGTCCTTGATACAAAACGGCGAAGTTTCATTTAGGGATCAGGCACCAAAATTGAAACCGGCTGCGAATGCCTGCCCAGTTTTTCCAATAGCGGCGGCTCCAAAAAACGTAGGGTAAATCTTGGGGAGTCGAAAATAACGCTTCACCATGGTGGTGAACTGTGGTGTAATGAGCGCATGCGAGGAACGGCGCGGAAGTCTCACGAAAAACCGCAGATTGAATTGGTCGAGGATGCGTCCGTGCGGGCTTCGATCAGTTTTCCGAGCGAGCTGTACCGAACCTTGGAGCAGATAGCTCGCGAGAAGAAAGTATCGCTGGCATGGGTTGTTCGGGACGCTGCCGAGCAGTACGTATCGGACAAATGGCCGCTCTTCAAGGGGAGGGTGTAACGTGCCCGCATTTTATGAATTTTTCGCTGGCGGCGGCATGGCCCGCGCGGGTCTGGGAAATCGCTGGTCTTGCCGGTTTGCGAATGACTTTGACGCGAAAAAGGGAACGGCGTACACCGCGAATTGGGGAACGGAAGAACTGGTCGTTCGTGATGTTGCAGCGCTGTCCGTCGGCGACATTCCAGAAGACGCGGATCTGGCCTGGGCATCTTTCCCTTGCCAGGACTTGTCTTTGGCTGGCGCTGGAGCAGGCTTGAAGGGCGAGCGCTCCGGAACGTTCTGGCATTTCTGGCGACTTTTGATGGCGTTAGATGAAGAACAGCGTGCTCCGAGGATTGTGGTGCTGGAGAATGTTTGCGGCGCGCTCTGGTCGCATGACGGGAAGGATTTTGCGGCCATCGGGGCGGCGCTCGTCAAAGGTGGTTATCGTTTTGGCGCACTGGTCATCGATGCCGTGCATTTCGTGCCGCAGTCCCGCCCGCGCCTCTTCATTATTGGCCTGAAAAACTATGCCACGGTTCCCGGCCTGCTCACGATGCAAGAACCGGATTCGATCTGGCATCCGCCGCACCTTGTCCGCGCCTACGACAGACTGCCCCAGAAGGTGAAGGATGCGTGGTTCTGGTGGAGACTGCCGGTTCCCCCGCGACGTAGATCCACCTTCTCGGATTTGATTGAAGAGGAGCCGCAAGGCGTCGCTTGGCACACACCGGCAGAAACGAAACGTCTGATCTCCATGATGAGTCCGCTCAATCTTAGAAAAGTCGAACAGGCGAAGCGGTTGGGATATCGCGTGGTTGGCGGAATCTATCGGCGGACGCGAGCGGATGAGAATGGAGATCGCATGCAGCGCGCTGAAGTGCGTTTCGACGATATCTCCGGTTGCCTGCGAACGCCGGTTGGAGGCTCCAGCCGACAAACGATTTTGATTGTAGAAGGCGAGAAAGTGCATTCCCGCTTGCTGTCGCCACGCGAGGCAGCGCGATTGATGGGTCTGCCGGACTCCTATATTCTTCCCAAAAATTACAACGAGGCATATCACCTGGCTGGGGACGGCGTCGTTGTTCCGGTTGTCCGATTTCTTGCAGAGTGCCTGCTCGAACCGATTGTTGCCTCGGAGAAAAAGCGCAAAAGGCAGGCGGCATAATGGCGCGTGCGCATCAAGAGGATCTCGCGGCCTTTACCGCAGAAAAGAGCTTTCGCGGAAAAGGCCCCATCTCTGTGGCGTTGGTCGTCACCCAGCACGCAAAAACGATGGGCTTGCCGCTGAACCCAGAGACTCTTATTACCGAAGGCGGCGGTCAGGTTCTCGGCTTGGGCAAGGGTGCCGTGCAATCCATTCTGAAGCGGCATGGCGTCGACCGGGTGCTTGCTGCCGAAGGAGGCCGAACCTCCAGAGGCAGCCTGAACAATATGCGCGAGTACGTCGCCTTTCTCAATGTCCTCAATCAAAAAGGGAATATTGATCTCGACGCGATTGAGGCGTTCTGGATTGACCGCGTCCACGAATTCTTCGCAGGCAAGCCATTCAAGATCAAACTGGATGCCTCACGCAGTTTGCGCATGGTGGTGCGGGATGTCATTGGACAGGCTGAAGATCGCCAGAAGACGATGCACGGCATGTATTATGCGGGCGCGGTGTTACAGCATCTGGTCGGAGCCAAATTGGATTGCGCATTAGGCAAGGGACATCTTCAGCACAACAGTTTCTCCACCGCAGATGCACCCAGCGAGCGCGCGGGAGATTTCTTCCTGGGAGATGTCGCTATTCATGTCACCACATCGCCAGGGGAAGCAGTCATTGAACGCTGCCGCGAAAACCTCAACGATGGCCATCGCCCTATTCTGGTGACGGTTCAACGGGGACTCGGCGTCGCTGAGGGCTTGGCGACCAACGTTGGGCTTGCAGATAGAATCGACATCTTCGAGATCGAGCAGTTTGTTGCGCTGAATCTTTACGAACTCGCCAAGTTTGCGGCAGAGGGCCGCAAGACCGCCGTGACCGACCTCGTGTCCCGGTACAACGAGATTGTCGAAGAATTTGAGACTGATCCAAGCCTGAAGATCGAACTCCGCCGATGAAGGAAGACCCGCAGACTCGCAGCCGGATCATGCGCGCGGTCAAGGGTAGAGACACTACGCCTGAACTCATCGTGCGCCGCATGGCGCATGCAATGGGTTATCGGTTTCGGCTGCATCGCAAAGACCTGCCCGGCAAGCCGGATCTCGTGTTTCCAAAATTTCGCAAGGTGATCTTCGTGCATGGATGTTTTTGGCACGGGCATGATTGCGTCCGTGGCGCGCGGATTCCAAAAGCGAATGCTGAGTATTGGCGCAGTAAAATCATACAGAATGGTCTTCGAGACACAGCAAATATCGCGGAATTGAAGAGCTTGGGCTGGCGCACAGCAATCATCTGGGAGTGCGAACTGAAGCGCCTGGAGTGGGTCAGAAGGCGATTAGCGAAGTTTCTATTGTGAACTTCTGAGGCGGTTATGGTCTCGGAGAAAGCCGCATAGCCGGAGAGATATGCCGTCATCAGAACCCTTCCCGCTATTCCATAGTGTCCAAGCCTTATAATTTCTGCGTTTCTCCAACACTCTGATTTTCGTAACGAATATGGTTGCTGCATACAGTAACTGCTGAGCTCGAGGTGGCGCTCTGCCTTTCCGGATATGTGGCAATGGGCATGTAGTCGAAGTGTATGTTGGATTTCGAGGGACAGCGATGGCCGACGAAAGTTTTTGGCAGGCGCGAAGTGTTGCGGAACACGCTTACTGCCCCCGGCTCTTCTACTACATGGCCGTCGAAGGCACGTTTTTGCCAAGCTCGGATACGGAGGCTGGCAGTCATGTTCATCGCCGCGTGGACCGGCCCAGCAGGCTCGAAGACGGCAAAGACGACATAGGCGATGATGAGCGTCCAAAGGTTGTCCGCAGTCTGGCGCTGACGAGTCAGACACTTGGCCTAACCGCAACGCTTGATCTTGCAGAGATCAACGGCCAGACCGCCATTCCAGTCGAATATCGCAAAGGGCGACCGAAGCGGCAGGTTATGGCTCCGCCTCCCGACGATCCCGGTGAAGCTGAACAGCCCCCGCTTTCTCATCCAGAGCCGTGGCCCACGGATCGCGTCCAGGTCGGCCTCCAGTCGCTCCTGCTCGAAGAAGCCGGATACACGGTGCCAAATGCTGTTTTCTATTACGCGAGCGAAAAACTGCGCCTAACCATTCCCGTCGATGATGCATTACGTGCAGAGGCCCTTGCAACATTAGAGGCGGCGAAACAATGTGCTGCTGGATCACGGCCGATGCCTCTGATCAATGACTCCCGATGCGTTCGCTGCTCCCTTCAGCCAATCTGCCTGCCTGACGAGGTGAATCAACAGCGGATGGAAGAAATTAAACCGCGTCAGATATGGCCGCCACGGGACGAAGGCATCCACCTCGTGGCTCAAAAAGAAGGAGCGAGAATCGGGGTTCGTGGAGCAGCCATGCGAATAACAGATAAGGATGGGATTGTGGTCAAAGACGTCCCTTTGGCGAATCTGGAAACGCTGGCGCTGCTCGGCTCTGTACAAATATCCACTCAGGCAGTGCAGGTTCTGGCCGATCGATCAATTCCTGTGGCCTTTCTCTCCTCGGCAGGGAGGCTGCTCGCAATGATTGATCCATTGGATTCGGTCAGCGCCGAAGTAAGGCGTGCGCAAGTACGGCGCTTTGACGACCCGCAAGCTACGCTCGCACTGGCGCGCGCTGTAGTCGCCGCAAAGATCGTCAATCAGCGGACGCTTCTACAGAGAAACCACGAGAAATTGCCTGAATCCGCCTCCTCCGATCTCGTCGAAGAAGCGGCAAAAGCATCCCAGGCGGAATCATTGGCCGGAGTGAGGGGGCATGAGGGGCAGGCGGCAGCAATCTACTTCGAGCATTTCTCGGGCATGTTCAAAGGTACTGTTGGGGCGGAGTTCGACAAACATGGTCGCCAACGCCGCCCACCGCCCGACCCTATCAACGCCTGCATATCGATGGCCTACACGATGCTGACGCACGAATGCGTCGCCGCTCTTCGACAGGCACGCCTGGAACCTTCAATCGGAGCATTCCATGTATCGCGGCCCGGACGTCCGGCCCTTGCGCTTGACCTGATGGAGCCATTCAGGCCGCTAATCGGCGACTCCGTCGCGGTAGCCGCTTTCAATCGCGGCGAACTCACGGAAGGGCATTTCATCCGCACTGCATCTGGATGCATGCTCACGGACGCAGGACGACGGGCATTTTTTAGCGTTTGGGGACGACGCATGGACACCGAGATTACGCACCCTGTATTCAAGTACCGGCTCAGTTACCGCCGGATGCTGGTTTTGCACGCACGCATGATCGCCGCATGGCTTCTTGGCGAAGTGCCTTCACTGTCTTTTTTGGTCACACGCTGAGGAGCGACCACATGCGACGATGCTATCTGATCTGCTACGACATTCGGGATCCCAAGCGCCTGCGTCGCGTGCACAAGCTGATGAAGGGCTATGGCGAACCATGGCAGTATTCGGTATTCTTCTGCGTACTGAAAGAGATTGATCGGGTCCGAATGCAATCCGAACTCGAAACCGAAATGAACCTCATAGAAGACCAGGCGCTTGTCATAGAACTCGGCGATGACGAAGGTCGTTCCAGAGAAATGGCGATGACGATCGGCCAATCACTGCCTGAACAGCAAAGTGGCACAGTCGTGATCTAGAAATTACGGCTCCGAGGCGAGAAGAAATGGCGTACCAGAACGGAAAAGAACAACCCACTGTAACAAATCAACGCGCCTATACGCTTCGCTTGAGTGGTACGAATGATCAGGACAGCATATGGCGAAACCGGCTTTGGCATACCCATGAAGCCGTGAACAAGGGTGCCAAGACTTTTGGTGATTGGCTCCTGACGATGCGTGGTGGCCTATGCCACACGCTCGCCGAAGCGGATGTTCCGGGAAAGGGGAACAAGCCGGCCCGCCATCCGACGCCACAGGAAATTAGAAGTCGGCGTGTCGTACTTGCGTTGTCATGGCTCTCAGTCGAATCCCAGCATGGCGCGCCGGAGCGTCATCTCGTCTCCCATGATTTGGATATAGCAACTGGAGAACGCAAGAATTGGAAGACAGTGGAGGCGCTCCGTGAAATATTGCATGGCCGCTGTCTGTGCAAGGAGTTAATAGATGAGTGGGCCAACGATTGCAGAGATTCACTCAGTGCCACAATTCGAGAAGATGCTGTTTGGGTGAACCGCAGCAAGGCATTTGACCTCGCCGCCAAAAAGATCGGGGCGTCGCTGACGCGCGAGGAATTATGGGACTTCCTTCAGCCCTTCTTTGCCAACAAGCATGGCTATCTCCAGATGGATACTGTCGCGGGTGTCACAAACGGAGATTCGGAAACTGACGCTGAAGAGGCAAAAGAAGACTCGTCGGAGGAAAAGGCCAAAGATTTATCACAGAAGGCTGGCCAATGGCTCAGTAGTCGATTCGGAACCGGCACGGGTGCCGACTTCAGCCGATTTTCCAAAGTCTATGAGGTGCTAGCAGCCCGATGTGGAAGCGTTGCTGTGGGAGTGTCGGGCGTAGAAGCAATCCGGATTCTCGCAGGTACACTTGCGGACTTTTCACCTGGCAGCAATGACATCGAAGGAATGCTGGGACTCATGAGCGGTCCCGGTTACAAGAGCGCAACCCGCAATATTCTTCAGAAGATCAATACCCTTCAAACCGTCTCGCAACAAGACCTCGATCGGTTGCGCGAAGCCAGCGAGAAAGACGCCTTGCAGTCAAAACAGAAAGTCGGAGGCAAAGGAAGCCGTCCTTATGCGAATGCCATACTCCAAGATGTTGAAGCGGCGTGCGGCATCTGTTATGCAGGGACAGGAGAAAGCCCCGCGCGCCATTGGCAATACGCTGTAATCCTCGATCACGCGGCACGGCGCGTTTCTATGGCTCACTCATGGATCAAGCGCGCGGAAGAGCAACGCAGCAAGTTTGAGATCGAAAAGGACAAGCTTGACCATGTCCCAAAGGATGCTCTCGCGTGGCTCGATGCTTTTTGCGCTCGCCGCAGTTCCGAGAGCGGGGCTAGCGATGCCTACCGTATTCGCAGAAGTGCCGTGGACGGCTGGAAGCAGGTGGTTGCAGCATGGGCCGCTTTACCTCCCAAGCCGGAAAACCAAGGTAGTGAACTTCTTTCGGATGCTGAGTCTGCCCGCATTCAAGCTGCGCGTGAATTGCAGGATACAGTCGAGAAATTCGGCGATATTCAGCTTTTTGAGGCGCTGTCACTAACCGGCGCAAAGTGCGTATGGCAGCCGGATGGCAGACCAGATGCTCAACCTCTCCTGGATTATGTGGCAGGCACGGACGCAATCTCGAAGAAACAACGCTTTAAGGTACCCGCCTATCGGCATCCTGACGCATTGCTGCATCCCGTTTTCTGCGACTTTGGAAACTCGCGCTGGAACATCAATTATGCAATTCACCGCGCGCCGGAAAAGTTAACGCCGGCACAGCAACTGCTGGAGAAGAAGAAAGCAGAAATTGACAAAGCGGAACTGACTCTTGCGAAAGCAGGCGACGCGGCGAAACAGGCCAACATCAGCGAAAAGATCAACGGCCTTCGTGCTGCATTTATACAGCAACAGGAGAAGGTTGCATGGCTGAACTCGCGTCATGCAATGACCATGAGCCTATGGGACGGCACTCACATTGAAGATACACCGCTGATATGGCAGTCGAAGAGATTTGGTTCCGACATTGGGCAGCCGGTCGAGGCACAGCCCTTGCCAGTTTCTCGCGCAGACCGCTTTGGGCGCGCAGTGGCTTTGGCCCAAGATAATGTTCCTGTCATACCGTCCGGCCTGTTTGATCTTTCTGATTGGAATGGTCGTCTGCAAGCGCCCCGCCGCCAACTGGAAGCTATTGCGGCCATTCGTGACTCCGCGAAACTGTCCGTTAATGAGAAGCAGCAACTTGTCGCCAAGCGAATCCAATCAATTCGCTGGCTACTGACCTTCTCCGCAAAACTTCAATCGCATGGCCCGTTCATCGCGTATGCGGCACAGCACGGTTTTGATTGGCGATATGGAGCGCACGGCCCTGAGAACAAGAGTCGTCAAGGATTGGCCAAGCTCATTCTTTGCCGTCTTCCAGGTCTTCGCATACTCTCTGTGGATCTCGGGCATCGCTATGCCGCAGCCTGCGCAGTGTGGGAAACGCTAAACGCTGGACAAATCCAGAAAGCGTGCCTGGACGCTGGCAAGGAGGCCCCTGGCCCATGCACACTCTATTTGCATCTCAAGCAGATCGCTAACGGCAAAGAGAAGAAGACCATCTTCCGGCGTATTGCTGCGGACACGCTGCCCGATGGATCGCCGCACCCTGCTCCATGGGCGCGGCTGGATCGCCAGTTCTTAATCAAACTACAAGGGGAAGATCGCGATGCCCGACTGGCCACAAGCGAAGAGATTGCCGCAGTCGAGCAGATGGAGAATGAGTTGGGGGTTGTGCGTCAGCTTAAGCGAAAAGGGCGAGAGCTGCTTGTGGATGAGTTGATGTCTGACGCACTACGTACCTTGCGTCTGGGCTTGCGGCGACACGGAGTGCGGGCTCGCATTGCCTTCAATCTGACCGCAAACAAGAGAATTCGGCCTGGTGGAAAAGAGGAAGTATTGGATCAGGAAGGAAGGGTTCTTTTGCTTACGGAAACTTTGCTGGCCTGGTACGAGTTATATACGGCCGAACGCTGGACGGACGAACCTGCAAGGGAGCTTTGGAACAGACATATCCAGCCATTGCTGGGGGCAACGATCCTGCAAAACACAGTCAACCAGGAAGACACTCCAAGCGCCGCAAAACGCCGGAAACTAAGAGAAGAGACAAGCGGAAAGCTGAAGCATGTTGCTGAAGAGATCGCCAAGAACGATTCGCTGTGCAGGCAGTTACATGTGCTATGGAGCGCGCAATGGCAGACCGAGGACGTTATCTGGCGAACGCGGCTGCGCATGATGCGGCGCTGGCTTCTGCCACGCGGCGTCAAGCGAAATGCGCAACTCCGAATCAGCATTCGCGATGTCGGCGGTCTTTCACTGACTCGTATTGCTAGCTTCAAGTCGCTCTACCAAGTCCAGAAAGCATATCAGATGCGCCCTCATCCTGAAGACCCGCGCCTCAACATCCCCGAACGCGGAGACAGCAGGCTGGAGAATTTTGGGCAGCGGGTGCTGGACGCCATGGAGCGGATGCGCGAAAACCGCGTTAAGCAGTTAGCCAGCCGTATCGCTGAGGCGGCATTGGGAATTGGCGGCGAGACAGGTATCAGTTCGAAAGATGGAAGTCAGAAAAAACGCCCAACTGAACGAAGCAGTGATCCTCGCTTTGCGCCATGTCATGCGGTGGTGATTGAGGATCTGACGCACTATAGGCCAGACGAAACACAGACTCGGCGGGAGAATCGCCAATTGATGAGCTGGTCCTCTAGCAAAGTTAAGAAATATCTCGGCGAGGCGTGCGAGTTGAATGGTTTGTATTTGCGTGAAGTCTCGCCCGCCTACACCTCACGTCAGGACTCGCGCACCGGCGCGCCCGGCTTGCGCTGCAATGACGTGACTGTAGTGGAGTTCAATAACTCTCCCTTTTGGCGCAAGCAGGTTGGGGCGGCCGAAAAGAATCAGAAAGAGGGAAATAAGGGAGATGCACGGGAACGCTACCTATTGTCAATCGAAGAAGGGATTCGGGGCGCAGCAAACGATAGAGACATTTTTCGCATCCCGGTCAAAGGTGGAGAGATTTTCGTGTCGGCCTGCATTACAGATGGTGGAAACAATGCAAAAAAGAATGCACCCCCTGGCCTACAAGCAGATCTGAATGCAGCCGCCAATATAGGACTGCGTGCGATCTTCGACCCCGATTGGGAAGGACGCTGGTGGTACATCCCCTGCGACGCCGCCACTCTTTGCCCTGATGCGAAGAAGTTCATCGGGTGCAAAGCGGTTGATCCAACCAAACCATTGAGGGTCGTGGCCGAAGAAGGGGCTATATCCGCATCCGGCATTGGTAGCAAGAAGTCTGGGCGAAAGAAGAATGCCGCTACAGACGGGACTCGAATCGTAAATCTTTGGCGCGACCCATCTGGCGCGCCCATTCACAGGGATGTGCTCCGTAGCCCGGAGTGGCAGGATTATGCTGGGTACTGGAATGAGGTGCAGCATCGTGTTATCCGGAATTTGAAAACGTGCTACGAACAGACTTCGCAGCAGGAAGACCCATTTGTTTCTCAGGATGCGGACAAGCCCTTCTGATTGATTTGACTTTCCTTGGTGGCAAGACGGAAAATGAACTCGCGCCTACAGGGCGCATTCCAAATCCACGACATGTGTCTTCCCCTTCGTTGGGTTTAGCATCGTGGAGTCGATCACACTCAGGTGTGCGGAGTGCATGCACTTTGACAACTTGGCGCGCTGCGCGAGCGCGAAGATGGTGAATAGGGGGTCGGCCCGCACTCGCGGAGCAGTTATCCCTATTTGCCTGAATGGATTAGGGGCAAGAGAATGTTGCTGTGCGAGACATTGCATTGGAGTTTTGCGGTTGCGCTCGGAACAAGGAGTGTAATCTCAGGCAAAATAAAGGGTTGCGAGCGCGGCTCGCGCGCAGGCCAGCGCGCCGATGATCGACTGACACTGAAGCAAAAGAATGAATCGTAAATAGCATCGAACCGCGCGCAGGCCAGCGCGCCGATGATCGACTGACACCAAATTGGCGATGTTTCCGGTGCGTTTGGTCATAGCGCGCGCAGGCCAGCGCGCCGATGATCGACTGACACATCCATCAGAGGCCACCAGCCTCATAGGAGACGGACGCGCGCAGGCCAGCGCGCCGATGATCGACTGACACGAGGGCGTCCGTGATCGGCAGCCGCTTGGGCCGTCCCGCGCGCAGGCCAGCGCGCCGATGATCGACTGACACTGATGGCGGCATGGGAAACGGACGATTGCACCATCGCGCGCAGGCCAGCGCGCCGATGATCGACTGACACCCTATGAAAGTAAAAAGTGATTTCGTAGCGCTCGCCCGCGCGCAGGCCAGCGCGCCGATGATCGACTGACACCTTACGGAGCGCGGCGATGGCCAGCAGAACGTTGCCGCGCGCAGGCCAGCGCGCCGATGATCGACTGACACATACATCACAGCAAAGGGAGGGCAGAGATGCCTAACGCGCGCAGGCCAGCGCGCCGATGATCGACTGACACGTATGAAGAGCAGCAGATTTCCCGATTCAAATCCCGCGCGCAGGCCAGCGCGCCGATGATCGACTGACACTCTGGCCCTCACGCTTTCCGAGATCAAGTGGGTTCACGCGCGCAGGCCAGCGCGCCGATGATCGACTGACACAGGATGCCTTTTGCAACAATCAAGTTGCTTAGGCCGCGCGCAGGCCAGCGCGCCGATGATCGACTGACACTTGCCGTCCGCATGATCTGCGAATTCTGCAGTAAACCCTTGGATTAGGCAGCAATAGGGAAGGAAACTTTATGCGTGAGCCGCGTTATGTCGTCATGAATGAAAACACTCTCGGCTATATCAACGATGACCGCCCGAATATTATGGGAATCCTTCAAGGAACCGTCCTGAAGGGCGGTCATTCCTGGCTGAAGGGCAGCGTGAGCATTTCCCCATCCGATAGTATTCGTGATGCGACGATGCGGGACTTTGATGAGTATCGGGTTGTTCCGCCTCCGCACTTCGGCTCGTAGAGGCTGCTATCCATGTCCAACGATACTCATGATGTAGGTTCGAACGCCTTCATCCCGCTCCCTCTGTGGGTGCGTGGCGACGCCGTCTTTTCAGGGATGTTGAACGAGTACCGGACCAAGCTCTTTCGCGTCTGGGACAATACCCTCCCAAGTATTCTCTGGGTAATGATGAACCCCTCCCTTGCCGATGCCCAGGCTGATGACCGCACCGTGTATCGCTGCCGAACCTTCTCTATGGACTGGGGTTTCGGTAAAATGTGGGTCGGCAATACGTTCTCGTACCGCTGTACGGACCAGAAACGGCTGCTGGAAGTCGAGGATCCAGTGGGGCCGGATAATGACCGACACATTCTCGAAATGGCAAAGGACGCCTCCCTTATAGTCTTTGCCTATGGGACGCCGCATCGCTCCCTTCAGGATCGCGGCCCACAAGTCGCGGAAATGCTTAGACGGCAGGGCCACGCACTTCACGTCCTGAAACTCAGCAAGGCCGGCATTCCCGTTCACCCACTGTATCTGCCCGGCGACTTGAAACCGATCCTCTGGCAGAACCCGATTCCCTGACTCGACTGCAACCTGCACAACACCTCACATCCCTGCCGAGGGAAAGGACTACCTATGGACAAAATCATATTTCCCGAAAGGGTCTGGAATAGGGAGAGGACCGAGTCCGGCACGCCTACCCAGACAACACGTCGTTGTCAGATGGAGGGCTGCCGGTGGCCTTGCTTGCGTGGCTTGGACACTGCATTTCCCAGCGACTGGAAAATTCTCTGAACAGGAGGTCTGCTATGACCCGTAAACTCTCATCGAACAAAGCCGCCTTACAAGCCAGCTACGAGGCCTCCGAGCGGGCCAATGCGCTGCTCAGGGCTGCGCTCAAGGATGCTGTCAATGGCATTATCCGCTGGCATCCGATTCGGAAAGACCACACGGATGGCACCACTCATCGCTACGGCTGGGGCCGCCTGGACTCTGCTAGCGGCGGATACCTGATCTATTCCTTCGGAGCGCCTGGCCAAAGCAATTTTGTGCGCTTGGAATACCTCGACGACGCCGCAGTTCCAAAGCGTCTGTCTCGCGCGAGCGACAGGTTTCGCGCGGATGCGATCATGGCTGCGAAATCGGCTCGCGATCGCGTGTTTGCCTCGTCTCCCGTAAAGCCGCTCCCCGCCCCATCCTGAACACATCCCCAGGAGATAACCATGTCCGGCATCATCTTCGGCAACAGAACCACCGTCTTTGAAGGTCCCGCCATGGAGCCAGATCCGGTGTGCGTTCGCTGGTCTGCCGCCAAAGCCGCCTACGAGGAGGATTGCCGCCGGCGACCCCGCTACGATGACGGCGCACCCCGTAGACCGTGGCACGAACTGGGCGATGTGGCCCAGCAAAGCTGGTACCGCAACCCAACGGCCAGGGAGTATCGCACCGTCTGACCCGGTTACCCACTCGGTAGGATTGCCGGCTTCCCTTTGTGCTTGCCCAGCGATCCCAAAGCATACAGATTTTTCTTGACCATCCCGAAAGCGGAGTATAATAGCTCCTGTATAGGAGGATTTATGGCGACTCTCACCTATCCCGTTACGCGGTATTCACCTGCACCGTTAATGGATGTCGGGTCTACTGAGGTGAGGAAGACGAAGTCGCCTGCGGCGCTGCGCATTTTCTTCAACATCATGCAGAAGTGGGATGTGAAGGATGAAGATGCCCGTCGCTTGCTCGGCGGGATCTCCAACGGTCCGTTTTATGAGCTAAAGAAGAATCCCACACGGAAGGTACTGAGTGCAGATCAGATGCTCAGGATTTCGTACCTAGTCGGGATCTACAAGGCCCTCAATATTCTGCACAGTAAGCGGCTAGCGGACGAGTGGATCCAGCTTCCTAACACCAATCCCATCTTTCACGGCGAAACGCCTCTTGCATACATGATTAAGGGAGAGCAGCCCGCCATGCAAACTGTTCGTCGCCTGCTCGATGCACGGCGCGGAGGGCTGTAGTCTGTGGCAAAACTCGACTTGGCAACTCCAGGCGGAAGATCGAATGATCTTCCGCCTCTTTCCGCTGTGGCGTTTTCCAACACTGTTCGCCTGATTCCATCCAAATTCGGTCCAACAAATGAGAGCGTTTTGGCCGATGTTGCCCTCGGTGAGGATTTGACTGTCGGATTTGAATTGGATGATCGCACCAATGATCGTTTACTGGCCGACTTTGAATTCCTGGCCGGAATCGGTCCACATGAACTCGTATACGGGATTCCGTATTCCAGCGTTATCAATGCCGCCTTCACCCATGCGCATCCGCAAGGATCACGGTTCAACGGCCCGGAGCGCGGCGCCTGGTATGCCGGAAAAACTCTCAGCGTATCTCATGCCGAGGTGATCTTCCATCACACTATCTCCCTGGCGGAGGTTGGTCGATTCCGCGACGAGCTCACCTATGACGAGTATCTGGCGGATTTTCGCGGTGAATTTCATGATTTGCGTGACGCACCGGCTTTTAGTGCGTGCCTGAGTCCCGATAGCTATGTTGAGTCCCAGCTCTTGGCTGAGCGGCTCCTTGGCGTCCAGTCGCTGGGCGTCGTCTATCCCAGTGTTCGTTTAGCAGGCGGCACTTGTATTGCCTGCTTTCAACCCGCGCTTGTGACACACGTACGCAAGCGGGACACGTATCGCTACACATGGGCTGGTTCGCCACAACCAAGGATTACAAAGCTCACGTAACTCGCAACCGCTTCATCCCACAGCCTCACTTCACGCCGCGCGGGATTCGCGCGGCGTAGCTCTTTAGCGTCCCCTATTATTCCCAATTCTGCGTACTCGCCGCCCACAGCGGCAGAGGATATTTTTCCCATGCAAATGACGACCGAACAGAATGCCCTCCGGATTTCGCGCCTTGCCGCGATTCTACCCGCCACCGCTGCAGCCTTTGAGAACGGCTTTGAAGCGCAATCGCCCACTCCCCGCTACATCGCGATTGAGTATTCGATCGGTGGTCCGGTTGAATACAAGGAAGCCATCTGGGCCTACCAGTACGACGATCTCGTTCAGATCGCACAGGCGATTGACGCCAGCGAAACCGCAGATCTCGGAAATACCGTGGTTTGGGACCTCGACACCAACCAACAACTCGGATTCGCCACCCGCGTGGTGAGTTTCTTCGATCCCAGCACCAAGAAGCGTATCGATATCCCGACCCCCGTGACGACGCGCGCCTTCGTTGAAGTTTCTGGTGGTGTTGTGCAGAATGTCGGTTCTGACGCTCCACTTCAGCTTCGGGTCATCGACTACGATACCGACTTTTCGGACGGCCAGTTTGTGGATGTCCCCCAATTCGACGGTACCACCGGTGCCGCCGCGATCGCCGACTGGACCATTAGTCATGGCGACAGCAACTATGTTTCTAAGATGTTCTCGCTCCGCTGAGTGGAACCCCGGCACCCGCCACGATGTAGCAATCCGTCTGTGTTCGTCCATGGCCGCGCGTAACGCGGCAAAAGGA
>Ga0123519_10003853_pt1 | contig 24625 bp, 20 predicted proteins | sample YelNatPaOPRAMG02_FD_87396 | JGI IMG/M metagenome (GOLD analysis project Ga0123519, IMG submission 87396) | Hot spring microbial communities from Yellowstone National Park - Yellowstone National Park OP-RAMG-02 (version 2) | ecosystem: Environmental > Aquatic > Thermal springs > Hot (42-90C) ...
GGGTAGATGGGCAGATAGTAGGGACAGTGAGTTGGTATCCAGAAATGAGACAATTAAGAATTATAGAGGGGCGATATTTTACAGAGTCAGAAGTCAAAGACATAAAAAATGTATGTGTTTTATCAATAAATACAATAGCGACCTTATTCCCCAATGGAAGTCCTGTAGGTAAAAGTGTTCGCGTTGGTTCCGATTATTACAAAGTAGTTGGAATTATAGAAGATGAAGGAGGTATCGGAACAGCAACTCAATCACAAAATTTTCTTGTGCAAACTTCAGAAACTGAAAATAAAAAAGGGAAAAAAGGTGATAATTCATCGTATCAAAGAGGGATAGGGAGAAAAGATGAAGGAAAAGGACCTGGGGCTACACCTCAATATCGAATTTATATCCCTATTACCGCGGCACAAAAGAGATTTGGTGAAACATTAGTCCGAAGAACCACAGGGACATTTGAAGCAGAAAGAGTAGAATTACATGAACTAATTGTTATGGTAAATATGGAAAATAGAGTAGAAGAAGTTGCAAAGATTGTAGATAGTATCTTGCAAAAATATCACAAACAAAGGGACTATGAGTTAACAATACCTTTAGAATTATTACAACAGGCAGAACGAACCAAACAAATTTTTAACCTCGTTTTGGGAACAATTGCAGGAATATCGTTATTAGTCGGGGGAATAGGAATAATGAACATTATGCTTGCTACCGTTACGGAAAGAACTCGGGAAATAGGTATTCGTAGAGCATTAGGAGCAAGAAAAAGAGATATTATTCTCCAGTTCCTTGTAGAAACAATTATCATGTCAGGAACAGGAGGACTTATGGGAATTGGATTAGGTTTATTTATTCCTTATTTAATTACTTATTTCGCTTCTATGCCTACTATTATTCGTTTGTGGAGCCCTTTAATAGCCTTCGGTATATCAGCAGGTATCGGTATTATTTTTGGAATATATCCTGCCCTTCGCGCTGCCAACATGGACCCGGTAGAAGCACTTAGACACGAATAAATCCAATTAGCACTTTAACCCTCCTTCTTATATAATTAGTAAGTAAAAAAATTATAAGAAAGAACAGAAATTAATATGTTTCCAGAAAATATCGAAATAAGAGGCACAAAAACACAAAGGGAAGTAGACGAATCTATACAATTAATGGCAAGTATATCCCGACAAGATTTCTTTGTCGCCAGTGATTGGCTGGTAAATATTGGAGCAAAATACCCGAACTTCCAGAATGAACATATTCGTATTGCTTTATATAATGGAAAAATTATTGCTGCATTAAGAATTACCACCGATATAATTCGTTTGGGCGAAGCAAGATTAAAAATGGGTGGAATTGGTTGGGTTTCTACCGCAGGACATTTCAGAAATAAAGGTATTGCCAGTAAATTAATTCAAAATGCCGTTCAATATATGAAAACCAACGCTTACCATGTCTCCATGCTTTTTGGTATCCCTAATTTTTATCATCGTTTTGGATTTGCTACTACTTTACCCGAATATTATGTAAACATAACGACAAAAGAGGTTTTGGGTATTCAACCTATTCCACATAAAGTCCGAAAAATAAAGCCCGGAGACATTCCTTTATTACGAAAAATACATAATGATAATGATGAAGATATCGCATGTTCATTAATAAGAACACAGGCGCATTTTGCTGTTAAATGGAAAGAATGGGAAAATGGAAGAACGGTAATGGATATGAATGGAAAAATATTAGGATATTTTTTACCCAGAAATAATAATAGCGATACATTATTTATACAAGAAATTGGTTCCACAGATATAGAATCATCAAAAGCGGTGCTATATGCTATTGGGAAATTGGCAGAAAAGGAAAAAGCAGGAAAAATACAAATAGCATCTCCTCCATGCCATCCTCTATCTCGTCTTTTAATAAGACATTATTCTATTCAAGAAATCCACTATAAGAGAAATGAAGGAGGTATGATGGCCATTGTAAACGAAGAAGAAACTTTAGAATGTATGATTCCCGAATGGGAAAAACAAATACAACAGAAAACATTTGTCCAGCAAGATGATGAAATAACGCTGATTATTTCAGGCGAACCCTATTGTATTCATTACCGTAAGGGAACTATTAGTATCATTAAAAAATTAGGTAGAAACAAAGTTTCTATGGATAAAGTAGACTTAGCCCAACTTTTGACAGGATATATCTATGTTACAGATATTTTAGACAAAAAAAGATTTTCTATTTCATCCGATGCAAGAAATTTCTTATCTGCGATATTTCCCAAAAGATTTCCGTATGTATGGCAAATGGACCGATTTTAATGAGGTGATATATGAAAATAAACAAAAATAGCATCAAATTTAGATTTCTTGGTAACCTGATAATCGTTTTTGTTTTTCTAACATTGCTTATCTCAATTTTACAGATATTTTTGATAAACAACCTTATAATTAAAGCCTCTAATGAAAGAATAAAATTGAATATAAGGTCAGGTTGGTATTACTTCGAAGAAAAAAAACGGAAATTGGAAATTATTCTTGATTTCTTACAGCATCATATCCTTTTGCAACAGGGTAATATAGAAACAATCTTAATGGATACGCAGAACCTGTTATCAAAATATGCAGAGAACAAGGATATTGACTATCTCTGGGTAATTCCAACGGATATATATAAATCAGACGAAAGTACATTTAAGGAAATAGATAGTTTTTTTAGCAAAGAAAATCCAGAAAATGCTTCGGGATATATAAAAAAGGACTTCAAAAAACTTAATGAAAAGATTCCCTTTAGTTTTCAATCTAGCAAAGATATCCCGGAGGGAGAACTTATCTCAATTTATTCTAATAAAAGGATTATTTTTGGGAATAATAATGGGCATAATAAGGAAATAATTTTAATTGCGGGTAGTTGGTTAGACGGAGCTAACTATTTTGTAGACCAGATTCAAAATCTTGTATTTGAAGATAGATTTTATAAAGGACGAAGAGTCGGAACAGTAACGATTTTCAATGGTTCAAAACGGATTGCTACTACAGTGTTATTACCCGATGGGCAGAGAGCCGTTGGGACACAGGTATCCGAAGAAGTAAGAGAACAAACATTAGTAAAAGGTATTCCATGGATAGGTCGAGCAAAAGTACTCGATGACTGGTACCTGACCTGTTATGAGCCTATTCGTGATATACGAGGAAATATTATCGGTATGTTATATATGGGCGAATTAGAAGCCCTGACGAAAGATACCCGAACATTTGTTGTGCTTATAACCGTAGCGGTTATTTTATTTACTATGTCCATTGCTTTGGTCATTCGATTAAAACAAACCACTCAATTATTAAAACGAATTTATAAGTTAAGTAATTCTGCTAATGAATTTGCCAATGGTAATTATTCAGTTAGAGCAGGAAAAGATACAATCGGAGATGAGATATCCGAATTGATTGCGGTCTTTAACTCTATGTTGGAGACTATCGAGAAAGATAGGGAACAACTTATTCAACAGCAGGAACTAATAGAAGAAGCCAATGCGAACTATCTCGATATGTTGGGCTTTGTAACCCATGAACTACGGAATAGCTTAGGTTCTGCTATATTCAACATTGCCTCCTTAAAAGAAGGGGCGTTCGGAGAAATTTCCTCAGAAGTAAAAGAAGGTCTTGACATTGTTGAGGATAGCCTGAAATATTTAATGGAGATAACCAATAACTATCTGCAATTGTCCCGTTTAGAACAGGGGGATTTATATTTTGAAAAGCGAGAAGTAAACCTATTAAATGATGTAATTAACCCCATTTTAAATGAACTATCAAAACTGCTGAAATCAAAAAAGATAAATGTTGTAAATGAGGTAAAAGAAGAATTTACAATGCCCGCAGATATAAATTTAATGAGAGTTGTTTATGAAAATCTATTGGGGAATGCTATTAAATATGGCAAAGAAGGCGGAAATATAAAAATCTCTGCAACGCGGACAGAGTCCGGTAAAATTCAATTAGTCGTATGGAACGATGGAAGCCCTATCGAACCCCAGATAATAACTTCACTATTTCACCGATTCAGAAGATATGACACCAAAACTCCAGAAGGGAAAAAAGGAGCAGGCTTGGGCTTATTTATTGTAAGGAGGATAATAGAATTACACGGTGGAGAAATTAATATTCAATCTACCCCTGAAAGTGGGACATCTTTTATTATAACTATCCCATTTTAATTTACATTAAATATCCTAAAAACCTTGATTGAGCTCTTTAATTTTATTTTTTACCTTTATGGGGGCAGTTCGTGAACTGCCCCCTGCTGCTGCCCCTACTGTCCTGTCTGTCCTGTCCCTGCCCCATTTAAAATGTTATAAAATAGATATTTTATGAAGGTAAAATATAGATTGTGAAAGAGAAAAAATGGTTAATGGAGATTTTCGGTTAGCATTTGTTTAATATTTGCACAGGCTTTGTCAATTAATTCTTCGCCTGTGCCTGCAGGAACCCATGAAAACATAGGGTCAGCCCCATATCCGCCTTCTTCAATAGCTTCTACCGTTGGGATATAAAGGGAATGGCCATTACAGTATCCTAAAAATATAGTCTTTTTTGCTGGAGAATTAGCCTTTAAACGGATAGCAAGTCCAGAGAAAAATTCACCAGAACCGCCAACAAGTGCTAATTCTTTGTTTATAAGAGCCGTTGTTAAGGTTACAGAAACGGTATTATTAGAAAATTCTTTTAATAATGCATTGATAAGTTCCGGGAAAAATCCCTGTTTATATACAGCCATAGTAAGAGAATTTGTTGTATCCATACGAGAAGGATAAGTAAATCTTTCCGATTTAAACTGTATTAATGGCTGTGTAGGAACAGTAGGATGTATTGTTTTATAAAGTTCAGCAGAATATTCTCCGATAGCGTTTCCAAAACCGACCATTCCTTTGCGTTGGTCATTTGTATTAGGTGACATATCTCCTGCAGAACCTTGAAGGAATATGCACGGGACATTTAATAATTCTTCAAATCTTTTTTGCATGATACCCGCCCAATCAGAACTCCAACGACGGTCAAATATATCGTCAAGTACCGGATGTGCAGAAAAATTAATCATCGCTGTAATAGGTTTATCGTCTATGGTATCTATACGAATTATGGTTAGTTCTGGGTCACGCATTTTTTGTGGTTTTTTGGATACACGATTGCGATTTAAATCAGTTTGTTCACTGGTCCAGCCAATTTTTGCCGGGGTAAGTTTTGCCGTCGCTTCGGATATTGCTATACAAATTTTGTTTTCGAGTTCTTCAACATATTGGATGGCTTTGTCAAATTTACCCTGTCCACAATCGGGTTCATTAATTAATTCGATAACAGGTCCATGATGGGTATGTGAGCCGACAAGCATAACATAAGAAACACCACAATCTTTTTTTACGTGTTCTATTATCTTTTCCATGGACCTTTGTGTAGGCGAACGACCTAAATCCATTCCTCCGACGGCAAGACGATTTGTTCCATCGTCAAACACAACGACTTTGAAATTTAATGGATATTTTGTACCTTCGGCAGGTAAATCATGTCTGGCTCCGTATCCCCACATGGGGACACCTGCAGGAGGTGTAATATCTACCATAGCAAAACCTGCTTTAAATACAGATTGAGAATAGGCAAAAGTAACTGAGAATAGGCATAAGAAAAAAATAAATAGAAATGTTTTTTTAATTATATGGGAAACCATAATAAGCTCCTTATAATAAGTAAATGTTGTATTTCATATATGACACAAATAAAATACAAATTGTTTCAATAGGTTTATTTGTTATAGATATAGATATGCGAGAAATTACAGGAAGATTAAAGTTATTATGGGGCTATATATTTTTTTAGTAAATTATTTGGAATTTCCCAGAATTTTATCCGTTCCCGACGCCATGTGTACGATATGCCAATCCCTTTACGAGTAGTAATGATTGCAGGGTAAGAATATTCGTGAGTAGGGTTTAAATCCTTTTCAAGGTAAACAAATTCTACCCATGTTTTGCCATTATCCTTAGAATAAGCAAGCATTAATTGATTGCGAGGTCCCCAATTTCCTGCAATGGGGTTATAAACCAACCATAAGATGCCATCAATATTTTTGATAAGGTCAATCCCACTATTATTATTTGGCAAATCTGTTCGGTGAACCTTTCCCCATGTTTTCCCCCCATCTTCAGAATCGCATCGGGCAATACATCCCCCTGTGGAACGCATGAGGGCGTGGACATGATTAGGTTGGGATTCCCAGAAAGTCGGTTGAATAACACCTTTTCCACGAATTCCAGAGGATTCCAAATCCCAATCATTACTTCGTATCCATGTTATACCTTTGTCATTAGTTCTATCTGCAAAACAATGCCAAACTTTTATTTCAGTTGAAGCAGGAGCAAGCCAGGTTCCATCATGAAGAATAATGGGTTTGTTTTTTACCGGACCTCTACCGCCAATATCTCCTGGAACAAGTTCTGTAGGTTCTGTCCATGTCTTCCCACTATCTACTGTTTTCATCCAATATGTAGACCAATTAGGGACATCTTTTCCAACTTTGAAAAACAAATAGATAATATTATCCTGATCCTTAAACAGAACAGGATTCCAATGAGCCTCCTCACGAACTTTGGCTATTTTTTGAGGAGTATTCCATTTTTCCCCATCCCAACGAGATAGCCAGATAGCCACATCCGGATTTTTTTCTTTTGTTCCACCAAACCATGCAGAGAGCATTTCCCCTTTAGCTGTTTCGACTATTGTGGAAGCATGACATTCTTTAAAAGGTCGCTCATCCTCAAAAATATAATTTACAGTTCCTCCACTATTTTGAACCGCTGATATAAAATCTTCGGTTGATATTATAGGAGGATTGTGTAATACGACGCATGAGGAAAGAAATAAATAAAATAAAGGCATAACAATACTCCCCAATAAGAATTTTTTAATCTTTAATTTAATCATACTTACATCCAGATAAATAAAACAAATATAGATGCAGGAATAACAGCAATAAGAGTAAATGGAATGGAGATTTTTATCCATTGCATAAAAGACACAGGATATCCCTCCTTTTTAAGCAAACCTGTTCCCACAATATTTGCGGATGCACCGATGGGTGTTATATTTCCTCCGAGACTTGCACCAATGAGTAAACCCAGATAAAGTAAAGTTGGTTCGAAGCCACCTTTTTCAGCAAGAATTGTTGTAATAGGAAGCATTGCGGCAAGGTAAGGAACATTGTCAATAAATCCGGATAGAACCAAGGAAATGAAAATAAGAACAATATATATTGCGATTTTGTTGCTTCCTATATGTAGATATATAAACTCCGCAATGTCATTTGTCCAGCCAAATTTATTTAAGGTGCCAACCATAATAAAGACGCCAATGAGGAAGAATGTAGTATCCCAATCCAATTTTTTAATAGTATCTATAAACGAAATGTCGTTTGACCATTTTGCCCAGATAATCCCTAATAATGCAATCACCATACAAATAAATCCTGCAGATGTAAAAACGCTTTCTTCAAAAAAAGATGCAAGGGCGAGCAAAAAAATCAATAATAAAAGGAAAACCGTAGGTATCCATGATTTTATAGGTTCAATATCAACTTCCTGTTCGCTTTTATATTTTTTGAATATCCAATATAGAAATGTTAGAGAAGTAATAGCACCTATTTGTATTGCAAAGAAAATTCCGGGTTTGCCATGATGAAAAAAGAAATCTAAGAAGTTAAAATGGGCATATCCCGCTAAAAGCATACTGGGTGGGTCGCCAATCAAAGTTGCAGTTCCCTGTAAATTACTCGAAATTGCTACACCGATTATTAATTCACGCGGGTCAATTTTCAACCGTTTTGCCAATTCAAAACATATAGGAGCAATGATAAGAACGGTAGCAACATTTTCTACAAATGCAGAGATAAATGATGCTAATCCACAAATGATTATAAGTGCAACAGGCGTGCTCATTTTTTTATGAATAAGATAAGTGGCTAAAAAAGCAGGACAACGACTATCAATAAAAATATCAGCGAGAAAAAGCATACCTACAAAAATGCTTATGACATTCCAGTTAATAGTGAAGAAGACTTCTGTGGGGGACATTATTCCTGAAAGTAGGATAATAGTAGAAACAAAAATTGCGATAATGCTTCTACGCGAAGGCAAGATGAAAAAAAATAAATAGGTAAAAATAAAAAGTATTAATGAAATATTTTTAGGTTCGAACATATAACAACAGGTAAAAGAGTTAATATGATGAAATTATAACATGATATAAAATCGTTTATATAATTATCCCTATTTTACCCCTTTTTCTTTTAGGAAGGGACCATATTTTTTATCTGTTCCTTGAATATGTTTAATCAACCATTCTTTTAAGAAATTTGCCACATTAGAAGTGATGATAAGATTTCCCTTTTGAATTTCGCTATTAAATTCCTGAACTTTTTTAACAAAAAGTTCATGTTCCTTTTTATGTTGTGTAAACTCAGGGTAGCCATGCTGCTGTATCAGTTTTTCCTCAGTCCCGAAATGAGTAACAGTATAAGCCGTCATTTCTTTAACAATTTTTCCAACAACCTCTTTCCCTTTTCCGGAACTCATTGCCTCGTATAATTGGTTTATCATATTAACCAGGTTTTTATGTTGAGCATCGATTTGAAGTATTCCTATGTTTAAGTTATCATTCCAATTAAGAAAAGCCATAGTATACGCTCCTAATTTAATTTTGACTTATCAATAAACTTTATATAAAATTATCCCACAAATATTCAAATAAAGAAAAATAGAAAATGAATCGCAGAGATTTTATAGAAAAAACACTTAAAACAGTAGCTGCTACAAGTATATTAAGTGAAGTAGGTTTTTCGGAAGAGTCTGAGAATAAACAGTCCTCATGGAAAATACCTCCCGGAACAAAGGTTCCGACAAGGAAATTAGGGAAGACAGATATTGAAACACCTATCCTGATTATGGGATGTTGCCAGAATATTGACCCTGTATATGACCGAAGATTGCACCGTGCTTATGAATTAGGTGTAAATCATTTAGACACCGCTCAAATGTATGCAGAGGGACAATCTCATAAAACAATAGCGCCCTTTATTAAACAAATTGGGGATAGAAAAAAATTAATAATTGCTTCCAAAGTCCATCAAACAGAAGATAAGGCCACCCCAGAGAAATTCGTAGAAAATATAAATTCTTCTCTTGAAGAATTAGAAACGGATTATTTGGATATTTTTTACATGCATATTGTTAAACACGATCGGTTTTTAGATAAAGAATTTATTGAAATGGGAGAAAAGTTAAAAAAAGAAGGTAAAATTCGCTATTTTGGTTTTAGTGCCCATCATGGGAATGCTCACGAACTTATGATGAAGGCCAGTAAATTAGGGGGTGGTATTGATGTAATTATGTTTAAGTATAGTTTTCGTGAAATGGGAAAAGATAATTTAAATCGGGCAATAGATGCATGTGCAGAGGCAGGAATAGGTTTAGTAGCCATTAAAACATTAGGTAGTATTCCAGATGATGGCGAGGAAATAATCCCCTGGACATCAAAAAATTTTACAAAAATACAAGCAAAATTAAAAGCCGTATGGGAAGATAAACGAATTGCAGGTATTGCGTCGCAAATGGGAAATATCCAACATGTCCACGAAAATGCTTACGCAGCAATAACACCTATGCAATTAACAGATTTGGAAAAACGGGAATTGAAAAATATCGCAGAAAAAACACAACATCTTTATTGTGCAGGTTGTAGTCACCACTGTGAAAAAGGTATGACGGAAGAACTTCATGTGCAAGATGTGTGGAGATGCATACTGTATGCGAAGAGATATGGAGAGGAAAAATGGGCACGATATTGTTATCGAGATATTGAAAAATATGTCGAAAAATTATCTATGGAACATCTTCAAATTGCCATGGAACAATGTCCTTATCATTTAGATATCCCAAAACTGTTTTCCTCTGCCAAAGAAATGTTTAGTTAATTACAGAAATTTAATTTAAAAATATAAAAGGTGTTTGTTTAAAATTGGATTTTATATTTCATTAAAAAACCAAATATTTTCAAATTTTGTTGGTATATAATAGTAGTAGATACGCAAATAAAAAGGAGAATGTCCTGTGTTTATTTCACCATTTGATACATTACGAGTGTTACCTCGAAAACTGATGATGGAAGTATGGCGTCGTCTAAATACTGGTTTAAATGAAGATGAACCATGGGAGCCTCTTGCCGATGTTTATGAAACAAATACAGATTATTATGTTTTTATAGAATTGCCGGGAGTAAAGAAGGAAGATATTGTATTGACGATTGATAAAAATAAGTTGAGTGTACGCGGGAATAAGATGAAAAGAGTAAATGAAGATGATGAAAAAAAAGTATTTTGTGAGTGTCTATACGGAAGTTTTGAGAAGGTTGTTGAATTTTCTGACGAGATAGAAGAAGATAAAGTTAATGCAGAAATGCAAATGGGTTTGCTTAAGATAACACTGCCCAAAAAATCAGTCTCCGTAGGAAAAAGAATTATAGTTTCAGGAGAATAGTAGGATTATTAATTATTTGCAGGTGCTATTGATAATATCCAGTCCGACCAGATAATTTGTGGTGTTCCTTCCGGTGCATAGGCACAAAAAAAATAGGTGTCTCTCTGTTCTATCTTAAATTCCTTTTCAAGATGAATAGGTTTATTCAATTCTCCGGAGATTTCTATTAGAGGATTTATAAAAGGTGCTGTTTTCCCGGGTTCGGTTGTTTTCCATATACCTATATTAACTTTTGGACCTTTTAATAATGTGGCATTTACAGAAAATAGGTAATTGTTCGGTTGTAAATCAGATAAAGAAGTACGAAACATATTACCTATATCTTCACCAGCATCTGCTTTTGTCCACTTCTGAACTACTTCGTAACCCGTTCCCTTTTTTGCACTTTTATTGACATAAGAATATTGAGAAAACGGAGGCAAAAAACCCGAAGGAACTCGTGTACCCGATAACCATTCTATAAAGGAACCGTTTTTAATCACATTGTTTAATGAGTTTGATATAGGTTGGACTTCTAAAACTTTAAATTCTCCTTTTAGATTTGTTTCCTGAACAATAGCATTGGAACAGGAAAAAAAGGTCAAAGTTATGATAAAGAAAAAAGGTTGTTTTTTGAGAAATGACATTCTTACTCCTTATGAAAATGAATTTCAAGAAATAGTTGTTTAGTATTAATTTTAGAAAATTAAACCTAAAAAAGCTAATTATAGTCAAATATGCATAATATACTTGTAAAACAATCAGAGGAGTAGGTTATGTTGACAAACAATATCAAAAATTATTATTTAAGGGTGCTTCTGAGTGCAATTTTACTGTTTTTTGTTTCATTTAATTTATTTTCTAAAGATACAGAAGTTAATATCGTTTATACAAATGATATTCATGACCATATCCGCCCCGGATATATGGGGGTTGGAGGAATTCCCTATATTGCAGGTTTTGTGAATAAAGTAAGAGCGGAAAACCCGAATGTATTATTACTTGATGCAGGTGATTTGACGGATAAAGGGGATATGGTAGCAGATTTAACCGATGGAGAAATGATGTATAAAGTTGTAGAGCAAATGAAATATGATGTAATGGTTATTGGAAATCATGATTATGATAAAGGAATTAAACGACTTTGTGAGTTGAGGAAATTAGCTCCTTCGGTAGAGTTTGTAGGAACAAATTATAAAGAGGGTTTAGAAAATTGTTATAAACCATGGGTTATTAAAAAAATAGGAAACCTATCTATAGGTTTTGTAGGTGTTGTAAAATTAGGAGGTGAAGAACTGAGAGTAGCCAGAGAGGCTATCCCCGAACTAAAAAAAGCAATTGAAGAACTAAAAGAACAGGATTGCCATTTTATTATTGCCTTATGTCATCTCGGAAGCAACGCCTGTATAGAGTTATCTAAAAAAATTCCCGAAATATCGGTATTTATTTCAGGACATACACACGAATTGTTAAAAGAAGCAAGACTGTGTTCGGATACTAATGCAATTATCGTTCAAGCGGGTTCGTATGCTATGTATGCAGGACAATTAAAATTGATGGTTGACGATGAAAAACAAAAGGTTAATAGTTATACAAATCAAGTTGTAGAACTAAAACATGATATTATAGAACCTGATAAAGAAATTTTAAATTGGGTATTTGCAGAAGAGAAGAGAATTTGTCCTGTTGCTTCCGAATATTTGATAGATAATAAAAAATCAATTAATACAAGTCAGATTGCAATACTGGCAGCTAATGCAATAAAAGAAAGAAGTAATGCGGACATTGTCTTTTGCCATCCCCGATTACTTATCCGTAGCACATTTCCACCCACAAAATTAGATTACAACGCTGTCTATTTAACCGCAGGACACCGCGCTAAAGAATTGGTTGAGGTAACATTAACAGGAAAACAAATAGAGCAATATCTAATAGATTTACTTAAATATGGTTGGAGTAGAACCGAATGGACAGGAATAAATGCAGAATATGAACGCTCCTTTCCACCCGATAAGGTTGCTGTTAAAACAGATTTACTTGCAGATAAAAAATATAAAGTAGTGCTCGCAAAAATAGAATTTGAAAATCGCTTATTACGCTCTTTAGAAAAAAATGGGGGAAATAATATAGATGAGATAAAACAAGGACTAAAAAAATGTGATTTTACTTATTTCGATGCAGTATCAAAATATATTGAAAAGATTAGAGAAGGTGGAATTACCTTAGATGAATATATGGAAAAGATGAAGATAAACGGAGGGAATAATAAAGAGGAAAAAGAATACGACACAGAACAATGATTTTTATTTCAAATACACTCCAAAGTAAATCTTTGATAGAATAGATATATACTATTGGAGTATTTTCAGGTGAATATACAGGATATTACAAAGACATTAGGTATAGAAATCATTGTTAAAGGGGAAAAGATAGAAATAGAAAAGGTATTTGCAGGGGACCGAATTAGCGATTTAATCCATTCTGCTGATGAAAAGACATTAATAGTTACTCATTTAAATCACATCTCTCTGGTTCAATTATTTAACATATTTGAGGTGCCTGCTATATGTCTTATTACAGATACAGACCCCATCTTTGAATTAATAGAAAGTGCTAAAGAAAATAAAGCCTTTCTTTTGGTTTCTTCCTTGGAGATGTATGAAACCTGTGGGGTTATTTATACGATATTTCAAAAGGGAAATACCCAGCAATGATTACAGGGTCTTATCCAGTGAAAAAAGGCGATTATTTAAGTGGAGGACAGGTTTCTTCAAAAATTAAAGAGATATTATGTAAGTTAGGAATAGCCTCAGAAATAATCAGAAAGATTATGATTGCTGTTTATGAGGCAGAGATGAATGTAATTATCCATTCTTATGGCGGAGAAATTAGTTTTATAATAGATGACGAAAAAATTGAAGTTACGGTTAAAGATACAGGACCCGGTATTCCACGAATAGACCTGGCTATTCAGGAAGGATATTCTACGGCACCCGACGAAGCAAGAGAAATGGGGTTTGGAGCGGGAATGGGTTTACCCAACATAAAGAAAAATTCGGATTATTTTGTTATTCATAGTGAACCCACAGGTACTTTGTTGAAAATACTTATATTTGTAAAAGCAGACAAAGATTTTTCAAAAGTTGATAGTTATATCCAGATAACAGCAGAGAAATGTAAAAAGTGTTTGCGATGTGTAACGAGATGTCCCACCAAAGCCATAAGACTATATGAAGATAACTTATATATTTTGTCTCATCATTGTATTAATTGTAATGAATGTATCAGGATATGTCCTACAAGAGTATTTGATTTGAAATACTATGAAAAAAACTGTGAGGAAGGAAAACAGGAAATATTTATTGCCCCTTCACCGTGGATTGCCTCTATTTTAGACAGTTGCTCATGGGAGGATTTTGAAGAAGAAATTTATCGTAAAAAAGGATTTAAAATATACCCATTAGCCTTGTGGGAAGATGTATTAAGGGAAGAGACACAAAGATATATTGAAAACGATGAAAAAATAAAGTTCCCTTTAATACTACCTGTTTGTCCTACAGTTTTATATTGGATACAAACAGAGTATCCCGCATTAATTGGAAATATTGCCCCTTATTTAGGACCTGTAGAAACGGCAATAAACAGTTTTCCTGAACAACGGAATATTTCCTTTGTACCTTCTTGTCCTGCTCAAGTATCTACAATTAATGACAATAAGAATTCCGATGTTTGTATCAATATGATTTCTCCCAAAGAATTATTTGAAGTAATAATGGATATATCCAAAAGTGCTAACAAGAAAAAACAGATAGATGAAATTCATAATATAGATGTTAAGAAAAATAAAAGTAAGGATATAATAACGGTATCAGGAATAGAACAGGTTAAAACATTTTTAGAAAATATGGAAAAGAGAGAATTACCTATCCATATAAAAATGGTGGAATTGTATGCTTGCTATAATGGTTGTTTTGGTTCTCCATACTGGGTAACAGAACCTACTATATCAAAAATAATTTTTGATACATTTTGGGAAGAGCAAAAAGTAAAATACGAAAAGAAAAAAATAGATGCTATATTTAGGGTATCGCCTATCAATTCAAGAAAAGGTGTTAGACTTGATGAGGATGTAATGGAGGCTATTCAAAAACTTAGTGAGATAGAAAAAGTAAATAAAAAATTGCCCGGATATGATTGTGGTATTTGTGGTGCACCCTCATGCTTAAACTTTGCAGAGGATATTGTAATAATGCAAAAAGACATCAAGAATTGTCCATATTTGAACAAAACATAAAAATGGAGATAGATTTATGAGTATGAAATTAAAAGAAATTTGTGAAGAATTAAATTTACAACTCCTTACCCCTGGAATTTTTAGCTTATTAGATAGAGAAATAAGTGAAGGATATGTCTCTGATTTATTAAGTGATGTTTTAGCAAATGCTAAAAAAGGGTCTATTCTAATTACATTACAGACACATGTCAATGTAATAGCCGTATGTGTCCATGCCGAACTCTCTGCGGTTATTTTTATACAAAACCGTGTGCCCGATGAAAATGTGATTAAAAAGGCAGAGCAGGAACAAATAGTGTTGTTTTCATCACCCGATACAGCATTTAATATTGTGGGAAAATTGTATGAGTTGGGTATAAGAGGGTAATATTTTGTCTGTTATTTATGCTGACTTACATATTCATTCTATATTATCTCCCTGTGCAGACCGAAAGATGTTGCCCCAGAATATATATCCAGAGTTAATGAAAAAAGGGGTAAATGCATTTGCTATATGTGACCATAATAGCACAAGGAATGTCCGAGCATTCTATGAATTTGGACTGAGATGGTTCCCTCAAATATTCTTTCTCCCCGGAATAGAGATTACGACAGAAGAAGAAGTACATATTTTAGGGATATTTCCCGATTTAGAATGTGCGGAGAATGTCGGAAACATTATAAGAGAAACTTTAAGTGAGGCGATAACTAAAAAAGACTTTTTAGAACCACAATGGATTATTAATTCTGAAGGAAAAATTATAGGCGAGGAAGAAAAACCTCTGTATTTAGCATCCGGTTTCAATTTAGAAAATGGAATCGCCTTATTACGGCAACATAATGCAATGATTATTGCCAGTCATATAGACCGACCTACCTTTTCTGTAACAAATCAATTAGGTTTTATTCCCGAAGACTTGTTTGATGTGTTAGAAATATCTCCAATTTCGGTTAAAAAAGTTGTAGAAAAAAAAGAATTTGTTTTGAGAAATTTTATTTATTCACTACCTCAAAGTCTTCCAGTAATTACTTCTTCCGATGCTCACTCTATAGATGAGATTGGACATGTTCGAACGAAAATATGTGTTGATAACATTTCTTTTACGGATATAAAAGAAGGAATAAAGAAAAACACAGTATTGGAGGTAATAGAACTTGATTGAACTATCATTACATATCCTTGATTTAATAGAAAATTCAATTAACGCAGGTGCTGATGAGATAAAAATACTTCTGGATATAAATGAAAAAAACGATTTGCTTACCCTGACAATTGAAGACAATGGGAAAGGTTTTAGCGTTGATGAGGAACAATTGTTTGACCCATTTTATACAACGAAAACATCAAAAGTAGTAGGAATGGGATTGAGTTTAGCCAAAAGTTCCGCAGAAAGAGCCGGTGGAGAAGTTGTAATTGGTAGAAGTGAAGATTTAGGAGGAGCCAAAGTAGTATTGACTTTTGTTTTATCAAATATTGACAGAATTCCCATAGGAGATTTAGGAAATTCCATTGCAGGAATGTTTATTACCAATCCCAATATTAATATTAAAATTTATATCATCTTCAATAACCAAACACAGCTATCAATCCATACGAAAGAATACCGAGAAAAATTCTCTGATAAAAGCGATATAGAGATATATCCATTTATAGAAAAAGAAATAAATAGGGTTATCAAAACATTAAATGTTTAGATAGTACTAATTAGGTTTCTTTATATTTTGCTTAAAAAGAATTAAACTCGAAATTAATGATGGGGCTGATTGAGGAAATTCTTGTAATGATTTTGATAGTTCTAAAAAATGTGTCTTATTAATTATATTTGTATTAAAAAATTTACATATTCTATCTTCAACATTAGGCAAGGTTAGAAAGTTCTCAATGAGTTGACCTACTAATAAAGGACTTAACGAATTCCTTTTGATTTTTCCTTTTGCTACTTCTTCCAATATAGATTTTATAACAGGGCTAATTTGTCGTTTGTCCTTTTCTAATAATTCATGAGAAAGATTTGTAAATAGTGACATAGAGAAAAGTTCGTGAAAATAATTTTCTATTTCATATCGTAAGAGTTCTGCCATAAAGGGGTGTTTAAAAGAGATGGTAAAATCAGAACTCAATCGTCGCAAAATATCCTGACTTTCTAATGCTAAACATTCCCACCCGGGTAATTCCTTGTCTAAAAATATCCCAATATCATCTGGAATATAAAGTGTAATTGTAAATGTGTAATCGTTTTTCGTTTGCTTACTTTCAGTATTTACATCCCCTTTTACTTGTTCCATAAAATATTTAATAGTCTTATAAGCAATTGATGGATATTCAAAAGGTTGATTTGTCCTTATCATGGTTTCAATTATAAAGTTTCTTCTTTCTGTTTCATAATTGACACTGAGTATCCCTGTTTTAAGGTTAGAAGGGATGATAAAAGGAGAAATGCTACAAATAAGTATGGAAGAAAAAGTAAGTTCAGGTATCTTTAATATAGGGATGGGTTTATCTATTTTAATCTCTATTTTTTTAGGATTATTTATGAACAGGATTAAATTATCCCATATAGAATTAAAAAATACATGGACATCAGTTATCTTATTTAAATTCCATGCAGATATATTATCTTGGATAAGGCTTTCGATATTATTTTCTAATGGAGAATAGAATGCAGGAAGCAATTCAATTAAAGGATTATTTTGATTATCAGGCAATTTAAATCCAGCAAGTTTGAAAACAATCTGATTTTGTTTCATTTGTATTTTCCCACCGTTTGTGCCTTTTGTCCACTGCATATTGATTAATGAAGTATTTAAGGGTAAAAAGTCATTAATTAAAATAAAGTTTGCTAATCGTTCCAGGTTATTTGAAGAGAAAACAATAAGTTTCGGGATTAAAAATCCAACTTCTTGGCTTTCCTCATAATGAATAGAAAAAATGTTTTTACCAATAAGTTTATGAAGTAAAGAAAGACAATTTAATAAAATTGTTTCGTCAATGTTCAAGTGAATTGATTGTATTTCATTCACGGTTTCTACATGAAGGTTAAAACAATCTTTTATGAGATTTAAGAAATCTTTGGTATTTTTTATACCAAGTTTTGGTTGGGAAAATAGTTGTAAAAAATCCTTCAAAGAGATGAAATGATTAGATAGATTGCTTTTATCTTTAGAAAGGACTAAAAGAATATAAATATATGTTTTCAACAATAATGCGTTAATCATAATTTATTTATAGGAAACCTAATTATTGGAAACATTATATCTTTTTGACATGTCATATTATATATAAAGTATACTTACACAACATTATACGAAGGTTATTTAAGTGGCTGACCGTATTCTACAAATATTAGTCCAATATATATGTTTGCTATTCTGTCTGTCGGCACATGAAGCGGCACATGCGGCTGCTGCAGACCGATTTGGCGACCATACTGCGCGAATGTTAGGACGATTAACATTAAACCCTATAAAGCATGCAGATCCCTTAGGCACTTTTATTTTGCCCTTAATGATGATGATAACACAATTCCCATTTCTTTTTGGATGGGCAAAACCTGTTCCTGTAAACATTAGGAATTTAAGAAATCCGAGACTGCATTCGGTTTTTGTTGCTATTGCAGGACCTTCCGCAAATTTGTTATTAGCTATCATATTTACTTTTGTTTTAAGATTGACCGTTATAATAAACGGCATTTCAACCCCGGACGAAATGTTTGCCTCGCCAGCCTGTTTGGTATCTATTTCAATTGTAATGATAAATCTTGTTTTACTTTTATTTAATTGTATTCCATTGCCCCCTCTGGATGGACATCATGTTTTAAATTATTTTCTCCCTCCGGAAGGACAGAGATTTTTACAACAAATGGGACCCTTCGGACTTATTATTGCAATAACTTTAGGTTCACGAATTATTTCACCTCCTTTGCATTATATAGCAGGTTTTTTACTCACTTTCGGATTGACAGGCTTTAATCTACTATAAAGAGGCAACATTCATACCTTACTCGATAACTTTCCAAAGAATAACCTGATTTAGTATACTATTTACCTGTCCTTTCGATTTTCCAGATTTTGTTTATAAGAGATTTAATTTATTAAAGGAAGGTTTTTTATGGATTTGCCCAAAAATTATGATGTTAAGAAAATTGAAGAAAATTGGATAAAAACCTGGAAAGAAACAGGGTTATATCGTTGGGACCCATCAAAAACACGCGAAGAAACCTTCGTTGTGGATACACCGCCTCCTACTGTAAGTGGTTCTTTGCATGTAGGGCATATGTTTAGTTATTCCCATCAAGATTTTATTGTTCGCTATCAAAGAATGAAAGGTAAAAACATCTTTTTCCCTATTGGATGGGATGATAACGGGTTGCCCACAGAAAGACGAGTTCAAAACTACCTTAATGTTCGTTGTGAACCTTCAATGCCTTATGACCCCAATCTAAAAGTATCTCCCGGTAAAAAGGGGACACCCCCTCTTGCAGTGAGTAGAAAAAACTTTATAGAGTTATGTGACCAGGTTATTGTTGAAGATGAAAAGGCATTTCGGAATTTATGGACAAGGCTTGGAATGAGTTATGACTGGGACCTTGAATATGCAACTATTGACCGACATTGTCGCCTTATCTCTCAGGCAAGTTTCATAGAACTTTATAAAAAAGGAGAAATATATCAGGAAGAGAGACCCGTATTGTGGGATATAGATTATCAAACAGCCATTGCTCAAGCGGAACTTGTAGATAAAGAAGTTCCTTCTGCTTTTTACTATTTTCGTTTCCCTTTCCCTGATAGTGCTGATTATCTTGTCATAGCAACTACACGACCCGAATTACTTCCGGCTTGTGTGGCGGTTTTGGTTCATCCCGATGACGAGAGGTATAAACAATATATAGGCAAAACAATTTTAACACCATTATTCCATGTCCCCGTTCCTATTATGGCAGATGAGAAAGCAGAACCGAACAAGGGAACAGGGGTAGTTATGGTATGTACCTTTGGAGACCAGACCGATGTGGAGTGGTGGAAACAGTTTAATTTACCTTTGCGACAGATTGTGGCAAGAAATGGTTCTTTATTACATGTAGAATTTGTAAGTACTGATGAAAAAACAAAAGGTCTTTCAGATACAGGTCATTTGATAGTTCCTTCAAAAAACCCTCAAAAAGCCAATGAAGTATATTCTAAAATGCAAGGACTATATACAGGAAATGCCAAGAAGGTTATTGTTGAGATTGCAAATCAAACAGAGGGTGTAATTGACCGTCCTGAAACTCAAATTACTCATGCGGTTCGTTTTTTTGAAAAAGGGGATAGACCTTTAGAAATTATTCCTACACGACAATGGTATACAAGAATTATAGATAAAAAAGAGGCACTTATTGAGCAGGGTAAGAAAATAAGTTGGTATCCCGATTATATGTATAAGCGATATGAACACTGGGTCGAAGGGTTAAATCAAGATTGGTGTTTAAGCCGACAAAGATTTTTTGGTGTCCCTATTCCGGTATGGTATCCCATAAATGGAGATGGGGAAATAGTATATAGCAAACCTATTATGCCTGATATAAAAGACTTGCCAATTGACCCATTATCAGATGTCCCTGACGGTTATATAGAAGAGCAAAGAGACAAACCCAACGGCTTTACAGGGGAACCAGATGTCCTGGATACATGGGCTACAAGTTCGCTTACTCCGCAGATAGCAACGCATTGGTTCTTAAATCCAGAACGACATAAGAAATTGTTCCCGATGGATATACGACCTCAAGCCCATGATATTATTCGGACATGGGCTTTTTACACTATTGTAAAAGCCTATCTTCATGACGGTGATATTCCCTGGAAAAATGTCGTGTTGAGTGGTTGGATATTAGACCCTGACCGTAAAAAAATGTCAAAAAGTCATGGGAATGTAGTAACACCCGAACCCCTGATTGAGCAACATGGGGCAGATAGTGTGCGTTATTGGTCAGCCAAAGCCCGATTGGGGGTAGATACCGCTTATGATGAACAGGCTTTTAAGGTGGGTAGAAAACTATGCACAAAGTTATTTAATGCAAGTAAGTTTGCAATTATGCAACTCCAAAATATTGATAGAGGATTGTTAAAAAAAGAAACCATACAAAACCCCATTGATATTGCGGTTATCAATGAACTAAAAACATGCATTCAAAGAGCCACAACCAGCTTTGAAGAATTTGATTATGCCCAATCATTAATGTTAACAGAGGAATTTTTCTGGAGTGTCTTCTGTGATAATTATTTAGAAATTATAAAACCTCGTGTGTATCAAACGGAATTAAATGAAGAACGGCTTTCTGCTTGTAGTGCTTTGCGTTTAATCCATCGAGCTATTGTTCGTTTATTTGCTCCGTATTTGCCCTATATAACAGAAGAAGTATGGAGTTGGGAATACTCAAATGACAGGGATATGGCGACTTCGGTTCATAAAAGTCCATGGCCTTCTATCCAGGAATTTGATGCTATCCCTACTGCAAAATACCCAGAATTATATGAAGTCCTTATTTCATTGATTAACCCTATTAGAAAAGCAAAAGCCGATGCAAATATAAGTTTGGCTGCACCTGTTACAAAGATAGAGGTTAAGTGCCCTTCAGCAATGACTGAAGTATGTCAAATACTTATAAAAGATGTTGTTGCCATGCTTCATGTGAATGAATATGATGTTATAGAAGGAAATGAAAAGATAGAAGTTCTTGTTAATATTTAGCAATATCTCCAATCTTTTTAATTGATATAATAAGAATTGGGTTGTAGTTTAATTAGTGTTAGGTAAAAAAATGAATAACTTCATAAAAAGTGATATTTTAAAGACCAAAATTCAGAAAGAATATGTAAATATAAATGGGAGAGATTTCCCTTTTTTAATACCTGTAAAAAAAATAAAAATTAACGAAAATATTATTCCGGAAGAAATTAAAAATAAGTGTTTATCGAAAACCCCTGAATATTATATCTATGATACAGCCGGACCTTATGAAAGTATCGAGGCTCTAACTGATTTTCAGATTGGAATCCCGAAAATACGAGAAGTGTGGATGAAATTAAGGGAACAAGTCCAAAGTATTCAAAAAGGAAATAAAACAATACGGAAAGGAAAACACGGGGAACGGGTAACCCAACGATACTATGCAAAAAAAGGTATTATTACTCCGGAGATGGAGTATGTGGCATATCGTGAAAGTATTGAAATAACGCAGAATAAAATATGGGTCGAGTGGTTATGGAAAGAAAAATCAAAAGAAATTATAGAAAAAGCAGTTATTTCCCCGGAGTGGATTTGTAAACAGGTAGCAGAAGGAAAAATTATTATACCTGCAAATATTAATCATCTTGAATTAGAACCGATGGGAATTGGTCAGGGACTACGAACGAAAATTAATGCAAATATAGGTAATTCCTCTATTCGGAGTGGAATAAAAGAAGAGGTCGAGAAAATGGTTTGGGCGGTGATGTGTGGTGCTGATACCGTTATGGACTTGAGCACAGGGGAAGAAATTGAATCTATTCGGGAGGCAATAATCCGTAATTCCCCTGTTCCTATTGGGACAGTGCCGATTTATGAAGTTTTAGAAAAAGCAGGAGGAAATCCTGAAGATATTTCATGGGAATTATATCGTGATATCCTAATTCAGCAAGCAGAACAGGGCGTAGATTATTTTACAATTCATGCCGGGCTTTTAGAAAAACATTTGCCCTTAGTGGAAAAACGATTGGCAGGGATTGTTAGTCGGGGAGGAGCGATTATCGCACGATGGATGAAGAAGCATAAACAAGAAAATTTCACATATACTCACTGGAATGAAATTTGTGAAATATTAGCCACCTATGATGTTGCCGTTTCAATTGGAGATGGTTTGAGACCGGGATGTATTTATGATGCAAATGATGAAGCACAATTTGCAGAACTAAAAATTCAAAGTGAACTTGCTAAAAGAGCAGAAAATTTTGATGTTCAGGTGATGCATGAAGGTCCGGGGCATATCCCTATGAATAAAATTTTAGATAATATCGAAATTCAAAAATATTTGTGTAATTCCGCACCATTTTATACATTAGGTCCCGTTGTAACAGATATTGCAACAGGATATGACCATATTAGCTCCGCCATTGGTGCTACACTTATCGGTTCTGCAGGAACTGCTATGCTATGTTATGTAACACCTAAAGAACATATAGGATTACCAGACAGGGAAGATGTCAGAGAAGGAGTAATTACATATAGAATATCGGCTCATGCTTCAGATATTGCAAAAGGTTTGCCTTCCGCTTTTCTTCGAGATTGTCTTATGGCATTGGCAAGGGTTAAATTTTCATGGGAAGACCAGTTTGCCCTTGCATTAGACCCAGAAAAATCGTTAAAAATGTTTATGGAAAGCAACCCATGTATAAAGGAAAATGGAAAAGATAAAATAAATCAAAACTACTGCACAATGTGTGGACCTAAATTTTGTGCCATGAAACTTTCTAAAACTAATGAATAACGCTCCATCCAATGAAAATCGGAAAATATGAAATAGAAAAACCTTTATTTCTTGCCCCTATGGATGATATAACCGATTATCCTTTTCGTAATATTTGCAAAGAATGGGGTGCAGATGTTGTTGTTACTGAATTTGTGAGTGCAGAGGCAGTAATACGAAATGTAGATAGGTCATTGAAAAAAATGAGTTTTAACGAACAGGAAAGACCTATCGGTATTCAATTATATGGTAGTTCAGAATTATCTATGGCAAATGCGGCTAAAACAGCCGAAAGTTATGCTCCCGATTTTATTGATATTAATGCAGGTTGTTGGGTCAAGAAAATCGCAAATAGGGGAGATGGTGCAGGTTTACTAAAAGACCTGAAAAAATTGGAACGGGTCTTATCTGAAGTAAAATCAAATACAGAATTACCTGTTACAATAAAAACGCGATTAGGTTGGGATGATAATCATATTACTATTTTTGATGTTTTAGAAATTGCATATAAAATGGGCATTGATTTTATTACTGTGCATTTGAGGACAAGACAACAGGGCTTAAAGGGAAATGCAGATTGGTCTTGGATATCTAAAATAAAAGAAAAAACAAAAATTCCATTTGTTGCTAATGGAGATATAAAAACACCCCAGGATGTTGAAGAATGTTTTGAATTAGGTGCAGATGGAGTTATGATAGGAAGGGCTATTATTGGAAATCCTTTTTTCTTTAAGCGATGTAAATTGTATTTAGAAAAAAAAGATGAATACTTAATTGAACCGGACATAAAAGAACGATTGCAGTGGTGTCTTATACACTTTCAAAAGCATATTGAATATTATGGTGAACAAAGAGGAGTTCCTACATTTAGAAAATTTTATAATGGTTATCTGCACGGTTATCCTTATATCGGAAAGATACGCACAGAGATTATGAATCTTAAATCTGCCCAAAAGATAGAGGAAATATTAATATCTATTATGGAAAATCCAGAGAAAGTCTACGAAAGGGTTCATTCAGAAGCAAACGAATAAAGGAAAAATACAATGTTAGAGAGATTAAAGAAGGAAGTATTTGAAGCAAATTTACAATTGGTTCAGGATAAGTTAGTAATATTAACATGGGGAAATGCCAGCGGTATAGATAGAGAAAGTAATTTGGTAGTAATTAAGCCCAGTGGAGTTCCTTACCACAAACTAAAAACAAGAGATATGGTTGTTGTAGATATGAATGGAAAAATTATTGAAGGGGATTTAAAGCCATCTGTAGATTTACCTATTCACCTGGCTATATATAAAAATGTTCCCAATGCAGGTGGTGTTGTTCACA
>Ga0123519_10003854_pt1 | contig 24618 bp, 22 predicted proteins | sample YelNatPaOPRAMG02_FD_87396 | JGI IMG/M metagenome (GOLD analysis project Ga0123519, IMG submission 87396) | Hot spring microbial communities from Yellowstone National Park - Yellowstone National Park OP-RAMG-02 (version 2) | ecosystem: Environmental > Aquatic > Thermal springs > Hot (42-90C) ...
AAGCCCCATAAGCGCGCATGTACGCGTCCTTGCCATTGATTGTCCACCGAATGCTGTGTTTGCCCTATCTTGACAGTGTGCATCTCGCGGGATACGTTTGCTACGTCAAAACCGTTTTTTCAGAGTGGGTCATGATGAAGCAGTGCACCGCGCTTGTGTTGGCCGCTGGGAAGGGGACGAGGATGAAGTCCCGCAAATGCAAAGTCATCCACCCCGTAGCCGGTCGTCCCATGATACATTACGTGATGGAATCTTTGATGCATGCAGGCGTTGCCGACATCTGTGTCGTTGTGGGACATGAAGGCGATGCAGTGCGCGAGAGCCTCGGGTCATTTCCAGCCACGTTCGTTGAGCAGGAACCGCAGTTAGGCACGGGCCATGCCGTGGCGGCAACGAGGTCAGTCCTTGAAGGGCGCAGCCAGAATATCCTCATTTTGTGCGGCGATGTCCCGCTCATCCGGCCACAGACTCTCAAGGCGCTCCTGCAATTTCACCTCGAGCGAGAGAGCCTGTTGACTGTGGTGACTACTTTCATTGAAGATCCCACGGGCTATGGGCGCATTATCAGAGAGCCGTCAGGGAAGCACATCACAAAGATCGTCGAGGAGAGAGACGCATCGCCCGAAGAAAAGAAGGTCAAGGAAATCAACACGGGCATGTATGTGGCGTCAGGTCCTCTCTTGTACCCCTTGGTCGATGCGGTACGGCCGGATAATGCCCAAGGGGAATACTATTTGACTGACATTGTCGAGGAAGCGGTGAAGCGAGAAGTCGCTGTGTGGCCATATGTTTTGGAACGCTCAGAAGAGGCTCTGGGCATTAATCGGAGATCGGATCTCGCCAAAGTTTCTCGCATTGTCTGGGGCGAAGTTCGCCAACGATTGATGGACGCGGGCGTGACGCTTCTGGACCCCGACGCGACCTATATAGACCCGACAGTCACGGTGGGACCCGATACGGTCATCTACCCCTGTACCTTCATAAGCGGATCGACTGTTATTGGGAGCGATTGCATCATTGAATCGGGCGTTCACATCATGGATTCCATCGTTGGAGACGGCGTACTCATCCTCCAAGGATCGAGGTTGAACAAGGTGGTCGTACGAGACGGCGCGTCCATAGGGCCCATGGCTCATTTGAGGCCTGATTCTGACATAGGCAGCAACGCAAGAATAGGAAACTTTGTCGAAGTAAAAAAGACTCGAGTTGGCGAGGGAACCAAGGCGTCTCATCTCACCTATCTTGGGGACAGTACCATTGGAAAGAACGTCAACATCGGGTGTGGGACGATCACGTGCAACTACGACGGCAAGAAAAAGCATCCGACAATCATTCATGACAGATGCTTTGTTGGATCGGATGTCCAGTTTGTCGCCCCGGTCGAGATAGGCGAGGGGAGCCTTATAGGAGCAGGCAGCACCATTACCAAGGACGTACCTCCGAGATCGCTTGCTGTCGCTCGCAGCCGCCAAAAAATTTATCCCTTGCGCGAAGACAAATCGTCCGGTTCGAGTGATGAAGATCGGCAAGCTTGAGGTGGAGGGGAACGTATTCCTGGCCCCCATGGCAGGGATTACGGACATTCCTTTTAGGAAAACGGTCGAGCGCTTCGGCGTATCTGCCCTTTGGACCGAGATGATGAGTTCTTATGCCGTGGTCGCAGCGTTCGACAAGCTGCCGGACGCGGACTTTCCCCAACACGCTGTCCCGGTTTTTTGTCAGGTGAGCGGAAACGATCCGACGGTGATGGCACGCGCTGCCGTGATCCTGCAGGAAAAGGGCGCCAAAGCTATTGACATCAACATGGGATGTCCCGCGCGGCGGGTTGTCCAGAAAGGGGCAGGCGCGGCGCTCATGCAAAATGAGCCCCTGGCCAGGAAAATTATTGCCGCCGTGAGAAGAGTTACGAACGTCGCGCTGACAGTCAAAATCAGGTCAGGGTGGGACGAGAAAAAGCAAAATGCCTCTGAGTTTGCCAAAATGCTTGAACTTGAGGGAGCAGATGCTATAATCGTCCACTCACGAGTTCGGTCAAACCGACATTCCGGTCCTGCGTCTCTGTCTGTCATACGAGGGGTGAAGGAATCGGTTGGTATCCCTGTCATAGGCAACGGGGGTGTGGTGGACATCGCAACGGCCAGAACCATGCTCGGAGAAACGGGGTGCGACGGGATTATGATCGGGAGAGGGGCTCTTGGGCGGCCGTGGTTTCCACAACAGGTCATGGAGAACCTGGGGCCAGGGACGCCTGAAAATAAGCCCGCAATAACCATCCTCAAGGTAATACAAATGCACTATTCCTTCGCATACCAGCGATGGGGAATAGAGAAAACGGTGCGGCGAATGAGAAAACACTTAGGCTGGTATTCTCGAGGATTTCCCCATGGCGCTGAGTTTCGAGAGCAGGTATTTCGCGAAGACGACCCAGCAAGGATAGGCGAACTGGTCGAAACCTTTTTCGGGGAGGCGTTTGTGGAGCAATGAAAGACAAAGAGGGTTCGGGTCGGCCAGATCCTTCCGCATCGGGCGCGTCCTTAGATCACGTGATGGAAGGTATATGTGAGGTGAGCATTGGCAGTTCTTTGGACCGCCTCGTGGAATACTTGCTCGACAATGGAGTAGAAAACATTCATCCACTGATTATGGGAGAAGTGGAGAGACACCTGATCATCAAGGCGCTCGAAAGGAGTCGAGGTAACAAACTGCGGGCTGCGGAAAAGCTCGGCATCAGCCGCAACACCTTCCACAGAAAGGTGCAAAAGATACAGCAATCTTTGGGGACGGAGGAGGAAGAGGTGAAAGCATGACCGCTGAAAAAACTATGATGAGCAGCGCTTCCGACCAGTAAATGACGCCAAAACCCGTTGAGATGGCTCCCCCGGAACGCCCACTCTCTGGCGCATTTCACCTGTTCAACATAATTCTTGACACCTCTTTGTAAAGAAATATAATCAAAAAGGATCTCAATACATCAATAGGGAGACCCAAATGGATTCCGATAAGCTTGCTCTTCTTGAAGAGAAGATCACGCATCTCATAGAACAAAACGAGCAATCCAGGAGAGAACAAGAACGTTTTGGTCGCGAACTCGAAAAAAGAGACAAAAGGATTGGAGAACTCGATAGGACTGTCAAGAAGCTGCAAAAAGATCATAAGGCTGCGAAAGGCAAGTTGGATAGGATCATAGAGAAATTGGAGGCCTTCACCTGACAATACGTACGCGTACTCCAGCCCAAGAATCAGACGCCTCTGGCAAGAAGACTGAAGTGGTGCGGGTGCGTTTGTTTGGGAGAGAGTATGGGATAAAGGGACACGGCAACGTCCAGTATGTAAAAAGATTAGCTGACTATATCAACGAAAAAGCGGAAGCGATCAAGCGAGAAAGCGGGGTGGTATCGACGATGGACCTCGCAATCCTGACGTTGCTCAATATAGCAGACGAGAAATTTCGAGAAACAGGACTCCAGGAGCGGAATAGGAGTCATACCAACGGAGGATCCCAGAGATACTCCTGAGACGAATCGGCAGAGATATCGTGGTTTGTCCCCTGCGGAGTGCGTGATAGACAGTAATTTTTTGAGCCAACACTCAAAATAAGGGAACCGAAAGCGGTTGTGGTGTGCATGCCCACCATGAAGTGGGAAGCCTAAAGCAGCAGCAAGGAGCCCACCTGGGAAACCAGGTTCAAAAGATCTGTCCACACGGCTCAACGCGGGGGACCCCATGAAATCCTGTCCGAATCCAAAAAAGATATAACAAATGGGATGTGATCTCTACCACGGCGGCTCCCCGTGGTTATAGATATATACCGGAGAAATCAGTACCGACTCTTGCGTCTTTAACCTTTCATTTTTCGTTTGCCATCTGATTTTCTCTTGTCAAAGCATCCCGTGACAATTCTATAACGGAGGGAATTGTGGAATCTCTTGCCTATTTGATTCCTTCCCTTGTTGGACTGATCCTAGGGATTGCGGCCGGATACGGCGCGGCGCGGTTCATTGACCGAAACCGCCTCCATTCGGCTCAAACGAAGGCTACTGAAGTCCTTAAGGAAGCGCACAAAGAAGCTGAAACAATAAAAAAAGAGGCCGAGCTGCAGGCTAAAGACAAGCTGTTTCAAGCAAAGGCCGAAATTGAAAACGAACTACGGGAGAGGAGGGCTGAATTTTCTGCTCGAGAAGCGCGCCTTCTCAAGAAAGAAGAGCATCTCGAGCGTAAATCGGGGCAAATAGAATTCAAAGAACAAACTCTCGCAAAGCACGAGAAGGAAATAGAAAATACCTATAAGCGGGCCAAGGAAAAGGAGAAAGAAGCTGAAAATTTGCTGCGCAAGCAGACCGAGAAGTTGGAACAGCTTGCCGGTCTGTCCTCAGCGGAGGCCCGAGAAGTAATTCTCAAGAAAGTGGAGGACGAAACACGGATTGAGTGCGCCCGCATTATTCGCCAGATAGAAGAGGAAACCGCGGTGCAGGCGGACAAGAAGGCGAAAGAGATCATTGCCACTGCCATTGGGAGATATGCGGCCGACTACGTGGCAGAGAGAACAGTGTCGGTGGTGAACCTCCCAAGCGAGGAAATGAAAGGGAGAATCATAGGTAGAGAAGGCCGGAATATTAGAGCCATCGAAGCTGCCACCGGCGTGGATTTGATTATCGACGACACGCCTGAAGCGGTCATCCTCTCGGGTTACAATCCAATACGGAGAGAAGTGGCGCGTATTTCACTTGAGAGACTGATCAACGACGGCAGGATACATCCAGCCCGCATCGAGGAAGTAGTAAAAAAAGTCACCAGGGAGGTCGAGGAAGCCATCATCGAAGCGGGAGAACAGGCTAGCTTTGACGTCGGCGTCCATGGCATTCACCCTGAACTCATTAAATTGTTGGGCAAGCTCAAATACAGGACCTCCTATGCCCAAAACGTTTACCTTCATTCCATCGAGGTTGCGTTTTTGTGCGGCATCATGGCGGCAGAGCTGGGTTTGAATCAGAAAAAGGCGAAGAGGGCTGGCCTGCTCCACGATATTGGAAAGGCTATTGACCACGAGGTGGAAGGAGCCCACGCCGTTATTGGAGCAGATATTGCGAGACGTTTCGGGGAATCCTCGCTCATTGTCAACGCGATCGCAGCTCATCATGGAGACGAGGAACCTACCAGTACCATAGCCGCTCTCGTGCAGGCTGCGGATACGCTTTCCGCAGCGCGACCAGGCGCACGAAGGGAGATGTTGGAAAACTACGTAAAGAGACTCGAGGACCTCGAGAGGATCGCGGACTCGTTCAAGGGTGTGAGCAAGTCCTTCGCCATCCAGGCGGGAAGAGAGATTCGTATTATAGTCGAGAACGCCAATATTTCCGATGATGGGTTGACGTTGTTAGCCAGAGATATCAAGAAGAAGATCGAAAAGGAACTTTCTTATCCAGGCCAAATAAAGATCGTGGTCATCAAAGAAAGCAGGGCTGTGGAATATGCCAGATAGTCCCTTTGCGTCGGCTCCGTTGTCGCGGCCGTCCTTGTCGGCCGCAGAGATACTTCGGCTCAAGGCGCTCAAGGAGGCTGTGGGGGGCTTCGCCCATGAACTCTCTCAGCCGCTCAATGCCCTCATGATCGCATCTCAGGTCATCAAAATGGTGGTGGAAAAGAGCGCGCTGAGCCAGAGTGAACGGAGTTTTATCCTGCAGCGATTGGACATAGTGACGACTCAGGTGCGCAAGGCCAGCAACACCATCGACGCCATGCGTACCTTCGTGAGAGGCGCAGCCCAGACTAACGACGCCACAGACGTGCGCGAGGTGGTGGACTTCACGCTCTCGCTCATGGGTCAGCAACTTTCGGCTCGAGGGATTAGGCTGGTCCGCAACATTGCTGATTACCCGCTTCTCACCAGGCTGAACCGAGCCGCCTCGGAATGCATCATGATTGCAGCCACCGCGTATGCGCGAGATTTGATAGAGACCCAAACCAAAGAGATTGACGAGGCTGCGTCAGAAGACTCCCGAGTTCTTGAGATTGACGCCGTGCTTGTGGAGAAATCTCCTTGCATCCATCTTCACTGGCCGAAAGTCCGAGGCGAAGGCTTTAAGGTAAGCGACGAAGCTGCCTTCCACGAGGCGTGCGTCGTGATGGCCGACGCTGGCGGAAAGATCGATATAACGTCATCCGAGCTCACTCTGTGGTTTCCCGGCGTTGAATAAAGGGGCCGCCAATCGCCGCGACGCCTTGTCATTCCCTTTTTTTGCCGACCAAATCTGAGAACACCTCGATTCGCCGCCAGAAAGCATTATTGAGATGGCGTTGCGTTGTCCTGCCATGACAGCGAAGGCCCATATCTCCCCGCAAGGCGCCGCAGGCCACGAAACATTGTACTCATTACTAAGAAGTTAGCACGAGGTGGCTTCGCTGCCCTCGCACTGACAGGAGATAACCTCGCATCATTGCGAGGCGCCGCGTCAATCTCAGCCATATGAATCACCGGGTCAAGCCTTTATGAAACTCGGGTGAGCTTTATAGAAACGCTGTATCAGCTCACAAGGTTCATGGCGCGGCGTGTTCAAATTGGACAATTCCTTGGCAATGACTCCCACTCTGGCGATTGGCTGACCGTGCGAGGCGTCTCTCATTGACACCTCGCATCATTCTGGTATCATCATGGCGTGGGGATGGAAGGGGTTGCTGAAAGTTATGTTTCTCGAGGTCTTAGTTGGGTGAACGCTCGCACGTTATCCGAGACCGGAGGGGCAGGCTGGCGGATTTCGATTCGACGAGCAGCCTGGCCCGTCGCGCTATTCGTCGCTGCCTTGGGGGCCGGCGGTTGCGCCACCACAGCTCACGTCCTCAAAGACCGCTTTGACTATCGGCCAGCCATTGCCAACGCCTTTTCCCACGCCATTGCTATTGCGCCTTTTTCAAGAAAAAACGCCTCGCTCAAAAAGGAACAGTTTCCACCTATCCCGAGAGAAGAGAACACTCCCCGGGTGAGGGCTTTTATCCGAAAATATGCCTATGACCAGAGAGACACCACTCGGGCGTATCTTGCAACCCTTGAACCGTATTTGCCCATGCTCAAGAAAGAAGCGCGGGACAATGGTCTCCCCGAAGAAATATCCTACTTAGTCATGTTGGAATCCGGCGCGGACCCCGAGGCCCGATCCCCAGCCAATGCCCTGGGAATGTGGCAATTCATGCCTGCCACGGCCAGGAGCTACGGGCTGCGAGTTGACAAATGGGTGGATGAACGCCTTGACCCGCAAAAATCCACCCGGGCCGCCATGCGCTATTTGAAAGACCTTTATGGCCTATTTGGTTGCTGGCGACTCGCCATCAGCGCGTATAACTCGGGGGAAAACAAGTTGAACAAGGTACTCAGACAGGAGGACGCCGAGGAGTATTACGAGATCAGCTCGAGCCCTCGATTAAAACGGGAAACCAAAGAATTCTTCCCCAAATTTCTTGCCCTCGCGACCATCGCTAAGAATCCAGCAAAATACGGTTTTCCCCCATTGGCAGAATATAAGCCAGATGAAAAGTGGGAGCAGATCTCCATCCGAGGTGCATACAGATTGGAAACGCTTGCCCGGGCCGCAGGAGTGCGTCATGAAGAACTTGCGCAGCTCAATCCGGCATTAATCAGAGGCATCACGCCTGCTGATGGCCCCCCCTATTCCCTCCGCGTGCCTCTTGGGAAGCGAACGATCCTCCTGAGCAACTTGGATAAGACGCCGGAGGAAACAGGCGCAACCCATGTCACACATGTGGTCACCAGAGGCGAAAATCTTTTGAAGATCCTGCGGAAATATCGAGTGAGCAAAGCCCAACTCGTCAAGGCAAACCCTGATTTGAACTTGAACCGACGACTGCGCCAAGGGATTAAAATAGTCGTGCCTCTCGAGAAGGGCGTGAAGAAAAGTCCTGTGCGTACGAGCAGTCTCTCAAAAACATTATGATAACGGATATTCGAGGGAAAATGACGCCTCTCGGAGGATATGAATGAGATCCATCAGGACGATTGGCTTTTCTTGATATGGCGCACCTCCTGTTTTTTTCCCGAGAAGAAGACTTTCACGCAGCTCGCAATGTGCTGTCCTCGTCGCAACGCTATCTCGAAGTCATCGAAGCGCCGAGATTCTGCGCAGGATTTGTGCCGCCGGTTATTCTGCTATCGGGCCATAAGAATGAGTTGAGGGCGGAATTGAAACGCCATGATGTGGCTTTTTGCGGACTTGTGCAGTATCTGCGTCGCACGACCAGGCAGCTCGATGGCGGTCCCCCCCGGTCGATGTGGAAGGAGATTCTTGGCGCGCTGACCACTGAATCTGTGAGGGATAGCGCGTCAGACCCCACGCGCTTGCGGATCGAGCTTCGGACGAAACTGAATTTTTCAGGGCTTATTCCGCTCATGGCCGCGCTCGTTCGTGGCGGAGCTTATAACCCACAGGTCCCTTCGCTGGCCATTGAGGAAGGCCACCGATTGATTGCCTTTTTCCCAGATTCCGTCGTGATTTCACGCTGCGACGATGTCTATGACTTCTGGTTTCAGCTTCGCTGTTCCGTCGAATTGATCTGCGAAGCCTTCGAAAAAAAACACTTCATAGAGCCTGTTCAGGAGCCGAGGCAAGGAATTGGAGCTATCGAGATATTTCGGCGATTGCCCGCAACAAATTGTGGAAAATGCGGTTTCGCCACGTGCATGGAATTCGCGGTCGCTCTTTTTACGCAAAAAACGATACTAGAGCTCTGCACGCCGCTGCTCGAACAAGATATGAATCTTAGAAGAGAGTCCCTCTTGTGGCTGCTGCAAACGGTAGGGTTGCGCTGCACATAACTCATTGGGGCGCTCGCACATGACAGGCAACCCAGTGTTCGGGTCTCACCCGTACAAGAGGGGGATCTTCCATTCCGCAGAGCGGTATTCGGATGGGGCAGCGTGGATGGAATCGACATCCGGCAGGCGGAGATACTGGACTTGGCACATCGCCTTCCAAGATGATGCGGTGCTTTGTCGCCGTGGGATCGGGCGCCGGCACGGCGCTGAGCAACGCCTCGGTGTACGGATGTAAAGGGGTGCTATAAATATCTTCGTTGGCGCCGAGTTCACAGATTTTTCCCAAATACATCACCGCAACTCTATCTGCAATGTGTTCCACCACGGACAGGTCGTGGGAAATGAAGAGGTATGTAAGGTTATACTTGGACTGAAGATCCTCGAGGAGGTTGAGGACTTGCGAACGAATGGATACGTCAAGAGCGGAGACTGGTTCGTCGGCCACAATGAGGCTCGGATTCAAGGCGAGCGCCCGGGCGATGCCTATTCTTTGGCGTTGCCCTCCTGAAAATTCATGGGGATAACGATCTTCGTATTCCGGTCTCAGCCCTACTTCATCCATTAATTGCTTTACCCTCTCGAGCCTCTCAGCCCTTGAGCCCACTCTGTGAATGATGAGGGGTTCCATGATGATGCTGCGGACAGTATGACGTGGATTGAGCGCAGAATAGGGATCCTGAAAGATCATTTGCATTTTGCGCCTGACTTTCCGCATCTCCCCGGATTCTAGTTGGCTGAGGTCCTGGCCCTCAAGGAGGACTCTACCAGCAGACGGCTTCTCAAGTCCTACCACTATCTTGCCCAATGTCGTTTTGCCGCATCCTGACTCCCCCACAAGCCCGAGGGTCTCTCCTCTGCGTATGGCGAGATGAACAGCATCCAATGCGTGGACATAGACCCTCCTCTGGGAAAAAACAGAGCGCTGTATGGGGTAGAGCTTGGATACGCCCTCGAGGCGCACGAGCTCCATGGAATCGGACTCAGGCAACGCTGCAGCCGGAGACCAATGAGGCGAATCAGACTGGACGGTCATGACTTCCAAACGGGTTCTACTCTTTCATTTCCGAGGACTTGACCCTAATATACACATTGCAAGTCAAAGTCAAACAGAGGTGCCATCTGAGATTCTTTTACACGCTCCTTGGCCTCGCGCCAGCGATAGTCTGGCTCTTTTACTTCTCCCTCAAGAAACAGAGAATTGTCCATTCATGGGGACTCATGGCCCGAGTCTTCCTATGGGGATGCGCTTCCAGCCTGCCTGCACTGGCCATCGAGGTTTACACTGGGGCTCAACTCCATCATGAGGAGCTGTTACGATCTGCAGTGGCGAGTTTCTTTATCATTGCGCCGACCGAAGAATTCTTTAAACTCCTTGCAGTGTGGGTGGGCGTATATAGACGTCCGGATTTTCAAGCTCCCCTCGACGGCGTCATTTATGCCGCAACGGCGGCCCTTGCCTTCGCGTCAGTGGAAAACGTCGTGTACATTGCGCAAATGGGCCCTGGAATTTTGTTATCTCGAACCGTGTATGCCACTCCTGCCCATGTCATGTTCGCATCCATGTGGGGAGCTTCCATGGGGCAGGCCCGGTTCAGGCGAGACCATGAACTCTTGATCATCGGAAAGGGGTATCTTATCGCCACAGGTCTTCATGGATTATACGATTTTGTGGTAGCGTTGCATCCTAAGATGGCCATGTATTCCTTGGTCCCCCTTATGCTGTTCATGGTATGGTTGATGAATCGTCGCATCAAAGATTTTTCGACAAACTTTCCGTTCTTGGAACTAGGCGAAGGCGCCGCGGTTGTTTGCCCTCATTGTGGTGCGTACACACTCGAGTCTGAGGAACGGTGTAGCAGGTGCGGCAGGACCTTGCCGCCTCTCGCTTTTGATACACCTCGTTTTTGCGGCAGGTGTCGGACAATCGTGCAGCCTTGCGCTGCTGTGTGTCCGCGCTGCGGCAACCGCATCGCCTTGAGCGCTGCTCATACTTGCGAGGCAAGACCGACGCGAAGCCGTCTTCTTTTTTGGAGGAAATAATACAACGGCTGCCCCTGGAATTTGGGAGACGACCCGGTCGCTCCCTGGGGCCTTGCGACTTGTCGTTGCCTTTGACCAGCGAGGGGACATGCCGATAACCAACATGAGATTTTTCAAAGGTTCTCATGCTGGAGGCGGATCAAGCCTCATCAGGATCGAACGCCGATGATTCGGATACGTGGACTAACAAAACATTACGGGAAAATTCAAGCGGTGCAGAACCTCTCTCTGACGGTCGATGCGGGCACTGTTTTCGGCCTCTTGGGTCCCAATGGCGCGGGTAAAACTACCCTCATAAAACTCATGACCACTCTGGCAAAGCCGGATTCCGGTGAACTTTTTATCGACGAACACGACGTCATCAAAGACCCCCTTGCGGTGAAGAAAATTATGGGCGTGGTACCCCAAGAAAACAATCTGGAACGTGAATTGACCGCCTACGAAAACCTCCTCATATACGCCATGCTCCACAGGGTATCGAATTCCCAGGAAAAAATTGCATCGTGCCTCCGTCTCGTCGATTTATGGGAACGCCGAGACGAACTCGTGTCTAAATTTTCCGGTGGGATGCAGCGACGACTCCTCATTGCCCGTGCGCTGTTGAGCGATCCCAAAATCCTTTTTCTCGACGAACCCTCCATAGGGTTGGATCCTCAGATAAGACGACAGGTGGCCGATATTATTAGACGCATCCGTATCGACGGCCGCACGGTGGTGATCACCACACATTACATAGAAGAAGCAGAATCGTTGTGCGATCGAGTCGGCATACTTGCCAAAGGCAGTCTCATTGCTCTCGACACCCCTGAGAATTTGAAGGCTAACATCGGCCAATACATTGTAGAGAGTATCAGCGCGGAGGGGAAACTCGTGCAATCAATTTGTCACAGCCGAGAGCAGGCAAACATAGTCGCGCGAGACGCTGACTGCCAGGTGGTGATAAGGAAGTCCAACCTTGAAGACGTGTTCATTAAACTCACAGGAGAACGAATCGAATGACCGTACCCGCGTTTTATCCGATTTTCCTGAGGGAAATGCTGCTGTTCAAAAGGAAGCTCATACGAATCGGGTACCTTTTCTCGGCAATGGTGGCGCCAGTCATCTACCTCGTCACCTTTGGTCTCGGCCTCGGCCGAAGCGTTCAGATGAAGGACACAGACTACCTAACCTACCTCATTCCAGGACTCGTCGCCATGAGTTCCATGACCAACTCCTACACCTGGGTAGCCAGCGCCTTGAATCTCAACCGCCTTTATTTCAAGAGCTTTCAAATACTCATTCAGGCGCCGGTCCCCGCGTCAGCGGTGATGATTGGGGAGGTGCTCGCAGGTATGGTGAAAGGTCTTTTCGCCGCGGGTTTGATTATCGCTGTTGGCTTTGTCCTCGCGCCTCATTTTCTTCTTACGCCGCTGTTGGGGATTGCCCTCCTGCTCAACTGCGCCCTTTTTGCGTCCCTGGGCGTCGTCACAGGGATGATCACAAAAACGCATGAGGACACTGCTACGTACAACAACTTTTTTATACTGCCCATGGCTTTCTTCAGCGGGACGTTTTTCCCCATTGAAAAAATTCCTGAAATGTTGCGCCCTGTTGTCTGGCTCCTCCCCCTCACCCACGCCAACATCGTGATGCGTCGCCACTCCTTGGAATGGGATACCGCCGTATCGCTCGTAGTACTTGTCCTGTATGCTATTTTGTTTTTTGTCGTGGGTGAGCGATTGATTCGCAACTATAGCGAGTAAATCCAAGATCATTCAGGGCCACATTTTGTCGTATGATTGATCGACCTGGAGCTGCAGTAAGAGAGCTCGACAAATCGCCCTTTGGGCAGAGCGTGAACAGTACGGAGAAAAGGCGAAGATCATGACGAACAAAGCGGCGCCTCAGTTGAATAGCATCGAGCCGATGTGCGCAGCCATTTTGGATTCGTCGTACAACGGCGTCGTGATCATCAATCGAAAGGGCGTGGTGGTGTTTTACAACCAGGCGGCGCTCCGCATGTTGGGATACGAAGACGGTTCCCCTGTGGGGAAACACTTCTCGACAGTGCTGCCGGAAACCTGGCCAGACATGAAGGAAATCCTCGCGACCGGCGTCCCCCAGATTGGCAAACGCATCGTCTTCCCAAAGGCCACCATCGTCGCAAACAGAAATCCGATCATCGTCAATGGCCAAGTTTTAGGCGTCGTGAGCATCTTCCAGGACATTTCCGAGTATGAACGCATTATCTCCGAGCTGCAAGGGTACCAAGAGCTACATCGTCAGCTCGAAGCCATATTCGAATCGTCGTACGACGGATTCTATATCACCGACGGCCAGGCCAATACCATTCGCGTCAACTCTGCATACGAGAGGATCACAGGTCTCAACAGAGAAGACCTTATTGGCCGAAACATGCAGGAGCTAGTCGAAGAAAAGTTCTTCGATCACTCTGTTACCCTTGCAGTGCTCGAAAAGAAACACCAGATAACCCTGATGCAAAAGATCAAGGGCGATAAACAGGTCATGGTCACGGGGACGCCCGTGTTCGATGAAAAAGGCGACATCGTCCTTGTCGTAACCACGGTCACCGACATAACACTCCTGAACAAGCTGCGATCAGAGCTGGAGCAAAGCAGGCGTCTGAGTTCGCGCTACTATCAGGCGCTCTTGGAACACGAAAAATATGAACACGCCTTGCAAGACATGGTGATCAAGAGCAGCTCCATGATACAAGTCGTACAAAAGGCCATCAAGGTAGCATCGGTGGACACATCTGTGCTCCTGCTCGGCGAATCAGGAGTAGGCAAGAGCATGCTGGCGCGAATCATCCACCTGATGAGTCCACGGAAAGAACGCCCCTTTGTCAAGATCAACTGCGGAACAATCCCCGAAGCCCTCATGGAGAGCGAACTCTTTGGATACAAGAAGGGAGCGTTCACCGGCGCGGCGCCAGAAGGCAAGGCAGGACTCATTGAAGCCGCTCACACCGGCACGGTTTTTTTGGACGAGATCGGCGACCTCACGCCCGCCATGCAAGTCAAACTCCTCCAAGTCATTGAGGAAAAATCGTTTACACGCGTAGGAAGTACACAACCCACATCAGTGGATGTGAGGATCATCGCAGCCACAAATCGGGACCTGAAGGGCTTGGTCCAAGCGGGTAAGTTTCGGCAAGACCTTTATTATCGTTTGAATGTCATCCCTATTTTCGTTCCTCCCTTGCGGGAACGCCGAGAAGACATCCCTGCGCTGGCATTGAACATCCTGGAAAAATTTCAAAAAACCCACGGGCTCAAAAAGCGCATGGAGCCAGAGGTCATGGATCGTCTGATGCGTTTCGACTACCCCGGCAATGTGAGGGAGTTGATCAATCTGATGGAACGGATGGTCATCATGAGCGACGGGGAGGCGATCACCCTGCAAGACCTGCCCATCGAGTTTCGAGAGAGCGTTGACGTGATGACAGAGACGGGGGATTCTCGAGGAACCCTGAAGGAGAGGATGCATCAAGTGGAAGCCAGAATTCTGAGGGGGACCATTCAGCGCTGTTCGAGTTTGGTAGAGGCGTCACGGGTGCTGGGGATACATTACACGACGTTATGGCGCAAGCTGGTGAAGCATGGGATTTCGGTGGACGATGCGATGCTGCAATAGCATTGCACTGCCGCGATAAGCTGTTTTACCGTCTTATGAAGCCGATATAGCTTTCTCAGCTCAGCCCTCCACCCACAGGATATTGCAAACATGCGACGACTTCGATGCCTGACCCTCTCGCGCTCGCTTCATTTCCTCAACAAAATCAACCCCGTCGCCGCACGCGGCGACGGCACGATTATTGCTCGACGGAAGAGCAATCTCATACCGACACCGTTGCCGCGGCCGAAGGACGGCGAACCGCCGTCCAAGGCCATGCGGCGCCAGTGGCGGCGAACTCTGTCCATCCAAGTGAACGCTCTAGAGTAAGGAGGGTGACGATGCGTACGAGGCTTTTCCTGATGCTGGCTTTTCTCGCTGCCTTGATGTTGGCAGCAGCGCCTGCCATGGTAATGGCGCAAGAAAAGGTTGTAAAGATTGGCGCGCTCTATCCGATGACAGGGCGGCCAGGACTCTACGGACTCGATTCCGTTGACGCGGCAGAAATGGCGATTGCGGACATCAACGCCAAAGGTGGCGTCAAAGGCTACAAACTCGAACTTATCGCGCTGGACAGCAAGGCAAAGCCGGACTACGCAGTACGGGTGGCCAAGCGGCTCATTGATGAGGACAAGGTTCATTTCCTCTTTGGCGTGGTGAGCTCCGCGGTAGGGTTGGCCCTCACAGAAGTATCCAAACAGAATAAGAAGATTTTTATAGGGACCGACCATGCCTCCACTCAGCTCACCGCGGACAAGCTGCAGCCATATTATTTTCGCGTCTCCAACAACACTTTTCAGTCCATGGCAGCCGGCGCCCTTTATTTGAAGGAATTGCGGGCGACCAAACCATGGCAAACCATTGCCTACATCGGGCCAGACTATGCTTATGGCCACGACCAATGGAACGAGCTGCTGTACAACCTTGACCGCTTTGGAGTTCCCTACAAGGTCGTTGGGGAATACTGGCCCAAATTGTTCGCCCCGGACTATACCCCATTTGTCACGTCAATCATCAAGGACAAGCCCGATATCCTGGTTTCAGGATTGTGGGGCGGGGACACGGTCGCCTTCATCAAGCAGGCGCAGCCATACGGTCTGTTCGACAAGATGATCTATTTTCAGCCGGATGCCGGAGGAAACTATGAAGTCATGAGCGCTATGGGCGCTGAACTCCCGCTGGGGCTGATCATGAGCGCGCGGCACCACAACAACTGGCCAGAAACGCAAGCCAACAAGGAGTATGTCCAAAAATTCTATCAGCGCACAGGGCGATATCCCACGTACGCCGCTGAGGGCGCCTATGCGGGAATCCTGGCCATTGCTGCGGCGGTGGACAAGGTGGGCAACCCCGACGACGTCGAAGCGCTTCGCAAGGCGCTTGAAGGCATGAAGATAAGCCTGCCTGAAGACCCAGAAGGTTTCACGTCGTACATCGATCCTGAAACGCATCAAATTGTGCAGGTCCAAGCCATAGGCGTGACGGTCCCTGACGACCACTTCCCACCCGCCAAGAGAATGCTTGGGAACTGGAAAGTGTACAAAGCAGAGGACCTGCTTCCGCCCAAGGGTTTCAAGGAAGCCGATACCCTGAAGAAGAAATAAGGCCTTGGGTGATGCGAGAAGAGGCGGGATTGGCCTCTTCTCGTCATGGTATCCACGCCAGCCCTTCGGGGTAGCCGCATCCTGATGGGGCGCATCCACGGAATCGGTATTGTCACTCAGAGAATGCAGGAATGGACCCTTCCTTTATCATAGTCCAATTCATCAGCGGTCTTACCATGGCGACGTTGCTCTTTCTCGTTGCAAGCGGTTTGACCCTTATATTCGGCGTGGGCAACGTCTTCAATTTCGCTCATGGCTCGTTCTACATGCTGGGGGCGTATTTTGCGTATGAGGCGGTGTCAACGCTTCATACGAATTTCTGGGTTGGGATCCTGTTTGCCGCTGGCGGGGCTGGAATTGCAGGTATTCTGGCAGAATCACTCTTTCTAAAGCGTATTTATGGTCGGTCAGAAGAAGGCGGCTTCCAGTTGCTGCTTACCTACTCCTTTATTTTGGTGATCGATGACATTGTGAAGATTGTGTGGGGAACTGAATACAAATCCGTTCTACGGCCGGCGGGATTTCATGGTTCGTTGGAGATATGGGGCTTGACGTTGCCTCTTTACAACATAGCCATCATAGTTATTGGGCTTTTGGTGGTGGTCATTGCGTGGTTTACGTTGTCCCACACTCGCCCCGGCCGTGTTGCTCGCGCTACAGCCATTGATCGAGAAACCATGGCGGCCATGGGCGTCAACGTCCCCCTTACCATGACCTTGGTGTTCGGTATAGCCACGGCCTTGGGCGGCTTTGCCGGCGCACTGGCGGCGCCGTTGCGCTCTGTGACGCCAGGGGCGGGCATCGAGGTGATCATCGACTCCCTCATCGTCGTGGTGATTGGCGGCATGGGGAATTTTTGGGGCGCGTGGCTCGGGGCCTTGATACTAGGCGAAGTCATGGCTTTTGCTGTGGCAATCATTCCCGAGTGGGCTTCTGTGGTGAGCTACGTGGTCATGGTGCTGGTCTTGATCTTTAAGCCGGAGGGTCTCTTTTCGCCCCGTCAAGTAAGAACGGTGTAGGCGTATGGAATACCGAAAGAGCATCCTTTCTGTAGCTTTTGTCATTATCCTCGCAGTCGGTTTTGCTGTGGCGCCCTTGGCGCACACGTCAGGATACCAAATCATGCTTGCGAGCCATATACTTGTATGGGGGCTCTTTGCCATTTCGTTCAACATGCTTTGGGGAGTGACAGGCATGCTCTCCTTTGGTCAGGCCCTCTATTACGGGCTTGGAGCCTATTCAGTGGGTCTTTTTGTGAAGCATGTGGGCGCGGCATGGTTTGTGCCAGGTATGTTCGTGGGGCTCGCGTTGAGTGTAGTGATATCCCTTCTCATTGGGCTCCTGGTTATCAGAGTAGGCGGCGTCTTTTTTACCGTGCTGACTCTTGCCTTTGGACAGCTTGCCTGGCAGATCACGTTTAGATGGTATGATTTTACCGGCGGCGATGACGGCATACAGGGAATCATCGCGCCTGGCATCCTTTCTGACCGGATCGTCTATTATTATTTCACTCTTGCCATTGTTTTGATCTCCATATGGCTCTTATTGCGCTTGTCGCAGTCTCCCATGGGGGTTCTTTTGCGATGCGTCAGACAAAATCCGGCGCGAGTGCCCTTTTTGGGGCAGAGTGTGCGCATGAGCCAGCTTCGAATCTACGTGATTTCATGCTTTTTCACGACGCTCGCGGGTTCATTGATGGCTGGCGTCGATAACTCCATTCACACGGACATGTTGTATTGGACGACTTCCGGCGAAGTGATCCTCATGTCAGTATTGGGCGGCATAGGGCAGTTCTTCGGGCCCCTCATAGGGGCAGGGGCGATCATCGTGATCCAGGATATCGTGGGCGCGCGCACCGAGTACTGGCCGTTATTTATCGGCATCTTGATGATGATTATCGTACTGCTTTTCCCGAGAGGAGTTGTCGGCGAGTTTCAGGCCCTTCGGATAAAATTGACATCCTTCGCGCGGCGAGGAGGGTGACATGGAACCCCTTCTGAAACTGGACCACGTGAACAAGGCCTTCGGGGGGCTGACTGTGACTGCAGATGTGTCGTTCTCGGTCATGCCAGGGGATATCACTGCCATCATTGGACCCAATGGGGCTGGGAAGACAACTCTGTTCAACCAGATTACAGGGCATCTCATACCTGACAGCGGTCGCATTATTTTTCAAGGCGAAGACATCACAGGTATGCCGCCCCAGACTATAGTCACACGCGGCATGGGGAGAGCCTTTCAAATTACTTCCATATTTCCTGAGGAAACGGTCCTGGAAAATGTTCGCGTCGCGTGCCTTTCTCACCGGAAAGAGATTTTGCATCCGTTTAGGCACGTCGGGAGTTTTAAGAGGGCGACGGACCGGGCGTATGAAATCCTGGAGAGTCTTGGACTGGCGAATCGAGCCGACAGACCGGCTTTCGAACTCGCGCACGGCGATCAAAAACTCTTGGATATCGGAATCGCATTGGGGCTGGAACCCAAACTGCTGCTCCTTGACGAACCCACGTCCGGTATGTCCCCAGAAGAGCGACAATTGACGCGCGATCTCATTAAGAAACTATGGAAAGAGTTCAAACTTACTCTCGTCTTTATCGAACACGATATGGACACGGTTTTTGGCATAGCTCAGCTTGTTCGAGTGCTCACCCTGGGCAGGCTTTTGGCTGAGGGCACGCCGGATGAAATACGAAACAATCCGGAGGTGATCACCGCGTATCTCGGGGAGGAGGTCTCGTGAGCTACATTCTAGAAGCCAAAGACCTCAATACCTTTTACGGGAGGAGCCACATCCTTTTCGATGTCAGCCTCACCGTTGATTCTGGAGAGACCGTGTGTATCATGGGGAGAAATGGGGCCGGCAAAACGACGACCATGCGTTCCATCATGGGGCTGACGCCCACGAAGACCGGTCAAGTTTTATTCAAGGGACGAGATATTTCACGCTTGCCCGCGTATAAGAGGGCGCGCCTTGGTCTTGGCTTTGTCCCTGAAGACAGGCGGATACTGGCGCCCTTCACGGTTAAAGAGAACCTGGGACTCGGCCGTATTCCCTCGCGAAAGGGACGGTGGAATCTTGACACCGTGCTTGAACAATTTCCGTTGTTGACTCACTTATTGGATCGTCTGGGGGGCAGCTTGTCCGGCGGCGAACAGCAGATGCTCACCATTGCCCGGGCCCTCATGGGTAATCCCGACGTGCTTCTGCTCGACGAGCCCACAGAAGGTTTGGCGCCGGTCGTCGTGGCTGTACTCAAAGAACTTGTCATGAATCTCAAAAACAGCCGCACGACAATTCTATTATCTGAGCAAAACATCCGCTTCGCGATGGGAGTATCGGATCGGGTTGTCGTCATTGATAAAGGGCATGTGGTCTTCTCGGGCTCTATTGAAGAATTCAAGCGAGAAGAAGCCATCCAAAAGAAATACTTGGCCGTTTAAGCTCCACACCATTTTTTGAAAAGAGGAAGGTTGTTGCAATGACCAATGTGCGTTTTTTTCAGACGACGCCTCGAATCGTCATGGGGCCCGGGTCCCTCGGACAGGCGCCGAGCGAAATCAAGCGGATGGATGCGCGACGCGTCGCGATCGTCACTGATCCAGGGCTGGTTGCAACCGGAATAGTGAGCCGCCTGGAAGATCTGCTGAAGGCCGAGGGTGTGTCTGTGAGTCGGTTCGATTCGGTGGAATCAGACCCCCGATATCAAATAGCCGTTCAGGCCGGCGAGTTTGCCAAATCATGCGGCGCAGAAGCCATCGTGGGCATTGGAGGTGGGTCAGCCCTGGACATAGCGAAAACCGCGTCCGCGCTTGTGACCAATGACGGTCATGTAGAATCCTATTTTGGTATTGACCTGTTGAAGCATCCCGGCCTGCCCTTGATGCTCATACCTACGACCGCGGGGACCGGCAGCGAGGTCACCCCTATTGCCATTCTGTCAGACGAGGGAGAAAAACTCAAAAAAGGCATCGTAAGCCCTTATCTATTCCCCCGGGTCGCCATCCTCGATCCGGAACTCACGCGGGGGCTTCCGCCGCATATCACCGCTGCCACTGGCATGGATGCCCTCATTCACGCTGTGGAAGCATTCACCTCGAAAAATGCCACGGGCATGACAGACATGCTCGCGGTGGAGGCGATGACGCTGATACACGAAAACATCAGGAAAGCATTTTCAGACGGCGAGAATATCGACGCGCGCTCACGCATGCTCGAAGGGAGCATGCTCGCTGGCATGGCCTTTGCCAACGCGGGAGTAACCGCAGTGCATGCCTTCGCCTATCCCATCGGCGCAGAGTTCCATATCCCACACGGCGTCGCCAACAGCATCATGCTAGTTCCGGTAATGGAATTCAACATGCTGGCCAATTTCGCCAAGTTTGCGGTCATCGCGGAAGTCTTCGGCGCGCCGCTGGATGGACTGAGCGAGAGAGAAGCCGCATACGAGGCTATCGAGGCCCTTCGAGACCTTTCCGATGACCTTCGCCTCCCGACAAGACTCTCTGAGTTCGGCGTCAAAGAATCGGATATCCCGTCCTTGGCCCAAGGGGTGATGAAGGTGACGAGACTTTTGGCCAATAATCCTCGGCAGCTTACCCTCGCGGATGCTGAGAACATCTATCGACAGGTTCTGTAATGAGATCAGTGGGCTCATGGGCCGGACCCGCGGGAAGAAAGGTGGTGATGAAGAGGAGGTCGATTCGACGAGGCTTCAGAGGCGTTCATCAAGGGACGATTCGGAATCACTATCCGGGATAGGGTTCCAAGTTATTCCCGAAGACCAGGACGGCAAGTCGCACAAAGCAGTAATCCCTTTTTTTTCGACTCATTTGACCTTTTGTTTCAATGAAAGGAGATAGACAATGGATAACGCTATGGGACGAAGGGGTTTTCTCAAGCTAACGGGCCTCGCAGCAGCTTCAATCGGGGCGTTCGGCGTTGCCCCCACGAATCTATCTTGGGCGCAGGAGAAAACAAAGGCGAAGACAGCGACGGAGGTCACGCCTTACGCATTTTTATGCGGCATCCTAAAGACACAGACTCAGTACATGCTCAAAGATACTCGGCCGGGGACCCCGATGAATATTCCCGTGCCCTTTTTCGTCATTCAGCACGGTAAAGATTGGGTAGCCTTCGACACTGGAAACAATGCCATGGTGGCCAAGGACCCCGTGGCATACTGGAGTAAGGCAGTAACTGATGCGTATTTTCCCGTTATGAAGGACTACGAAGAATTTAAACAGCAGATAAAGAAATTGAATCTTGCGCCGAAGGACTTCAAAGCAGTAGTGCTCAGTCATGGCCACCTCGATCATGCAGGAGCAATCGACAACTTCCAAGGAACGGACGTACCAATCTACGTTCAGAAGAAAGAGATAGAGATAATCAAGAAAGCCGTCGAATCCGGCAAAAAAACTGCATACATTCCCGATGATTTCAAGGTCATGAATCAGCTCAACATCAAGCCCATTGACGGCGTCTTCGACGTGTTTGGCGATGGTACCATCGTTGCCTTTCCTACACCAGGTCATACGGAAGGACACCAATCGCTACTCATAAAACAGGCGAACGGACAAAGCTTTGTCCTTGCTGCGGATGCCATGTACACCATCGAGAATATGCAGGAGGCCATACCGCCTGGATTAGCATGGGACATTCCACAGTCTTTAGAGGCGCTCTACATCTTTAAGGTCATGCAGATGATTGGCGCGAATGTAGTGCCTTCGCATGATCCCCAGTATTGGGAGAAAAAACCGCTCGCGCCCGCAGCATATCAGGTGGGCGCATGACGCACAAATGCCGGCTTTTTTCCGGAATCAGCTCGCTCGCGAGTTTTTTGGCGATGCCATGGTAAGAAAACGGTCTTCTCCAGCCGTGAGGCGCGCGACAGCCCCAAATGGGCAATATAATGACCGGAGCTGACCGCTCCGATGAAAGAACATGGGATTTTGAGGACACGTCAGGTCCGTTGACGTGCACGACAGACTCGCCAGCTCCTAGCAATAAGTGGACTACGACGGCGAGTTTGTCGTCTCTCTCACTTAGATAATGTCGAAGAGGAACCACAAATGTTCGGCTTTTACAACTTGGTACTGAGAATCAATATGACGCAGAAGTCTTTTGACTTCAAAGTCCTGTCGGATGACCTACTGGCCCAAACCCTTGGGGGCAAGGGTCTGGCGACTCGTATGCTGCTTACGCACAATCCCCCAGGCGTCAAGCCCCTCGATCCCGCCAATCATTTGATCCTCGCTGGTGGACCGGTGACAGGAACGGCAATATGGGGCTCTTGTCGTCATGGCGTATATACCAAGTCACCGCAAACCGGATGCTATTCCGAATCCTATTCAGGCGGTAAGGTCGCAGAATTTCTTGCCTCGACCGGTTTTGACGCGGTGATGATACACGGCGCGTCCGATGAACCAGTGTGGTTGGAAATAGGCGGAGAAGAGGCCGTTCGCTTCCATTCCGCTCAAGAGCTTTGGGGGCTGGACAGCTTCCAAAGCGAAGACCGAATAAAGAATTGGGTGAAAAGCAATAGGTCCACAGAGAAAAACTGTGGGGTCATAGTGATTGGCCCGGCCGGCGAAAACCAAGTGAGCTTCGCGGTCATGGAGAATGATTATTGGCGCTCAGCGGGACGCACTGGCGTCGGCGCAGTCATGGGATCCAAAAAGATCAAGGGAATTGCGTTTGTGGGGAACCGAAAAAAACAAGTTGCTGACGAAGCATTGCTTCAGCGCTTTGTCAAAGACCTGGCCGCTCAATCGAAAGACAACCCTGGCGTGAAGGCGTATAAGAGCATGGGGACGCCCATGATGGTGGATATTATGAGCAATGTGGGGAGCTTTCCTGCTCATTATTGGCAGCGCGGCTCAGTGGAGCATAAAGAAGACATTAATGCCGCTGCATTGCATACCAGGTGCGAAGTGCATCCCCACGCATGTATGAGATGCTTTATCGCGTGCGGCAGGATGACCACCATCAAACAAGGTCGCCATGCCGGACTTAGGATCGAAGGACCCGAATACGAAACAATCTATGCGTTTGGCGGCCTTTGCGAGGTGGACTCCATCGAAGAGATAGCCTATCTCAATGATGTCTGCGACCGACTGGGCATTGACACCATCTCCGCCGGCAACCTTGTTGCTTTGACCATCGAAGGCGTAAGACAGGGCAAGGTCAAGTACGACATCGACTACGGACAGGTGGATAAGATTGCGCTACTATTGCAAGACATCGCATACCGTCGAGGACTGGGAGATACCCTGGCCCGAGGAATCAAGCACGCAGCAGAATCCTTTGGCATGGCCGATCAGGCCATCCACGTGAAAGGGCTTGAACCAGCGGGGTACGACCCGAGAATACTTAAAGGCATGGGCCTCGCCTATGGAACAAGCGATCGCGGGGCCTGCCATCTAAGATCGACGTTTTACAAGCCCGAGCTCTCCAAAATGATTGACCCGGATCAGATTGACGGCAAGGCCGCGATGTTTGTCGAGTGGGAAGATCGACTCACTATATTTGATTCGCTTATCCTGTGTAGATTTTATCGCGATCTTTATCAGTGGGAAGAGCTGTCTTTGATGATCAAGGCGGTCACAGGCCTTGAATTGGATAAAGACGGGCTGCGGAAAATAGCGAAAAACATTATGGATGATACGCGCCGCTTCAACATTAGGGAAGGACTCAGCAAGAAGGACGACTTTCTCCCCAAAAGGTTTTATACAGAGGCGTTGCCTGAAACGGGCAAAGTGATCACCGAAGATCAAATGCACCGGCTGGTCGCAGACTACTATAAGGAACGCGGATGGGACGAGGACGGCAACCCGCCTCCTGAGTCGTGAACTCGCTGAACTGGATTATGGCGGCGCTCAAAGAAAAGCCGCTGTTCTGCCGTTGACTCTCTGCTCGATGCAGGCGACACAGATTGCGTCGTCGAATTCAGCTCGTTCCAATGAAAAAAGGCTATTGACGCGTCCTTGCGAGCGAAGCCAGAAATCTTGGCGCGAAAGCCAAGATTTCTCACTCACTCGCTCTGACTTTGCTCGACCCTGCCTCCTTGTGAGAGCCAAGAGGTCCATTCCTTGGCCGCTGCGGAGGTTTTCGGGGCGCTCATGAACGTGATGATGCGGACGTTGGCCCGAGCCAGATCGAGAGAAAAGACTTGACATAATGTGAGATTAAACATAATGTAATATGGAGTAGTTAAATGAGATAACTAAGATGATGGTTTAAGAAAGGCCGCCCCGCCATGAACGCACTTAAACCAGTCCTTGCCCCCCTGTCGATACTCCTGTGCGTCATACTATCCATCTCAAACGAGTCCTCATATGCCTTCGAGGTCTTTCCACGACCAGTGAATGAATACATCTCAAGAGTCGGAGACACTCTCGCCAAGATTGCAGGCAAGTATTATGGGGACGCAGGCCTTGGGAAAGCGCTCGGCAGTCAAAATCCGTCGGCGCTCAGGCCGACTGGGCACACGGGAAAAGAACTTGTTCCTGGCGCGAAAATCTACCTCTATGATTCAAAGT